>Ga0233437_1002696_pt1 | contig 25780 bp, 34 predicted proteins | sample SI_122_August201_FD_182714 | JGI IMG/M metagenome (GOLD analysis project Ga0233437, IMG submission 182714) | Seawater microbial communities from Saanich Inlet, British Columbia, Canada - SI_122_August2016_200_MG | ecosystem: Environmental > Aquatic > Marine > Inlet | place: Canada: British... | reverse complement strand
CAGAAGAATGGGCAAACTATCGGGTAATGGTGCAGCAGGCTGCGAACAAGCAACGGCAACTGTTGGGGTATTGGGAAGAGGCACACGACCAGCGTCAACACCTAATCAAGATGGTGCGGGCGCTGGTGAAAGCATATGGTGACGGTGACTTTTGTTCCGGATGTCCGCTGTTCGGTGATTCCGGGTGCGAGGCGGGGGTCTCGCTGGACATAGACCGCTGCGAAAAAACAATTACGGCATGGGCCGACAAGCAGGCGGGGGGTGAGGGATGAGTAAAATCAAATTCAGCCACCACTATAACAAACTGAATGCCGCACTATTCCCGACAATCCGCAGATGGATGCCACGGAAAGATGAGTATTACATACCCGGAAAGATGTTTGACGTGGAAGTGTGCGGGAAGGTTCTCGGCAAGGCAGAACTGCTACACGAGGAACGCGTGAAGACTGCCGACTTGCACCCTGACTTTATCGACTATGACACCGATAACGGGATGTATAAACTCGGCAAGATGGACGCTATGTTACTCTGGTTTGCATGGCGAGAACGGGTAGAAGTGGAGGCCAAATGACTAAACCAACACCAGAAGAAATCAAAAAAGCAAGCGCCGAGTGGGTGGACCTCGAACCCTACAAGATGCATCAGGGACACGTTGCAAACCGCCTGGCTGCGATGCTGGCCGTGATGTGTGAACGGGTCACTGAGCTTGAGGCTGCCGAATGAAGACCGATTGGATAACTATCTGCAAAAAGACAGTGGCATCAATGAACGGACACCCGGATGATGAAGAGTCAGTGAGTGAGGCACTTGTCGGCGTCGCTGAAGGTCTGCGCGATTTCGACGGGCGTGGCAGTCAGATAAGATTCGCAGTCCAACGGGCACGGTGGGCAGTGCTGCTACACTGGCGCAAGAACTTCGCCCGCAAGGAGGTTGCTAACCTGTATTCAGACGAAGTCGCATCTCGCGACCCATCACCGGAAAGCCTTGTTTTTGCAAAAGAGATTTGCGACCGTGCAGGGGATTGGTCAAAGGGCACCAGGAAACGGGTAATCGAGCACTGTATTATTGAGGGCAAGACCGCCCGTAGTCTTGCAGACGAGATCGGCATATCGACACAAGCGATAATCTTTCACAAGCATGGCGGGATTGAGGAATTGCGAGGGCGCTTTGCGTCCAGCATGGGGGGATAAAATGGATGAACGAGCACTGACAAGCACTGACGACATGGCAAAAGAACGGGATGAACTGCAAGCCCGCAACGATTCACTGTCAACCGCGTTTCAGGCAGCCCGCAAGAGCATAGACGTTTACAGGCGCGAGGTCCTGCTGAGCCGGGAAATTGCACGGCGGCTTGCTGTGATGGTTCGCGATGGGAAGCCCATGTGTTCTGAATGTGACGGGGTTGACGATTGCCAGGCCGGGTGCTTTACTGACTGTCTCATTGCCTGCGTTCAGGATGAGATACTGAAAGAAGAAGGGGTGAGCAAATGAACATCAAAGAAATCACAGTTGAAGCGAGGGAAACGAGAAGCCACCCTTTCACGGGCGGTGATTATTCGATCGGTGCGACGGTGACCGTTGATGTTACCGACGATGACAAAGCACACTTGGTTGGTGATACCCTGCTGGACAATGTGCAACAGGTCGTCAAGACTCGCCTCGATGCATGGGAAAATGAGAGGCGGATTGAGGCGGGGCAATTCAGGTGTAACCTGTGTAAAGAATGGGTGACGCATGAAGAGTACGAAGTGAGCCACGACGGTAGTAACGTGAAGGCGTGCTGGACGTGCTATCAGAAATGCAACAACGTGCCCAAATGCAATGACGAAGAAATCCCTTTTTAGCAACCAAGCCCAAACGGGCAAATCATAGGAGTCACAATGAAGAAACTACTACCGCTGTTTATCGCCGTTATCTTGCTGTCATGTGCTCACGATCAACAGCCATGCCCGGACCCTGTGCCAGCGCCAACAGTTGACGGTGTCGCCGTCGTCAACGCATCGCTGAAGGTGCTCACTGATTCATACCTTGTCGGCTCTGCTGACGGTAGTTTCCGGCTCATGGAAGCCGTTGAGGGTGTCATGGGCGTGGCAGATGAAATCCTTTTTGTCACGGGGCGTGCCGAGCATCCCATTGGCAAGGGTGCGTTTTGTGGCGTCAAGATCGGGCCTGCGTTTGCGTTCCTTACCAATGGCGTGCGTATGGCCCTGCTCACTGCCGGGGTTGCTGACCTCGTGCTATATGACCAGGGTAAGCCGGGCGCTGGCTTTGCCGATGCTGTCACGCAGGCAATTGCTCAATCCCTGAAACTCGCCATTGCTGACGGTACTATGACATGGGGGGAAATGTATGTCGTTCTATCTGCCGGGATTACTGCGACCGTCAAGGCGGCTGGTAAGTGGGACAAGGTTGTCGGCAAGACGACTGCCGGGGCGATTGTTACGGCTGCTACTGTGACGATCAAGAGCGGCATGATTCTGTTTGCTGTATATGACGATGTGCTTTGGATGGAAGGTGCGGAATGAGTGACAACAGACGGCAATGGGCATCATCCTTACTGGCAATTATCGGTGGCGTTGCGATGGTTGGCGGTGCCACTGATGTCGCTACAGTTGTAATGCTGATGGCTATCTGGGTTGAACTTGTGGACAGGGACACCAAATGACAATACCACCATGGGTGATCCCACTAGCAAAGCAGGGCGGCAAGTGGCTGATTGACGTGATAGCCAAAGCCGTCCGGCGGGAACGTAAGAGGAAGAAGCGGGCGAAGTCTAACGCTGATGAAGTGTTTGACGCGATTGACTCAACTGACTATGGGCCGGGCAATTGATGAGCACATGCAAGATACTCACAGGCGATTGCCTGGAAGCAATGAAGACCATACCCGATTCTTCCATTGATCTCATCCTGACTGATCCGCCATATTACCGGGTGAAAGGTGAGGCGTGGGATCGTCAATGGGATACGCCAGACTTGTTCATTGAGTGGATCGGTAAGGTTGCCGCCGAATGGTATCGGCTGCTCAAGCCTAATGGTTCGCTGTATTGCTTCGCAAGTCCGAAGATGTCAGCCCGCGTCGAAGTCGAGATTGGGCGTCGGTTCAATGTGCTGAATAGGATACGCTGGCAGAAGCCGGAAGGCTGGCATCACAAAGCAGTCAAGGAAGAGTTGCGATCCTACCTTTCACCCTGGGAAGAGATAATCTTTGCAGAGCACTACGGCTCTGACAATATAGCCAAGGGCGAAGGTGGATATGTTGCCAAGTGCGACGAGTTGCGGGGCTTTGTGTTCGAGCCGTTGCGGGAATATCTGGCGTCAGAACGCGACCGGGCTGGCTGGACAACGCGCCGTGTCGCTGAAGAATATCAAAAGGTTACTGGTAGCAGAACGGTTACTGGCATGGCTGGCCATTGGTTTGAGCGGGTACAGTGGACACTGCCGACAGAGAAAAACTATACCTTTATCCGTAACCTGTTCAACCAGAATGGCGGCGAATACCTGCGGCGAGAGTACGAAGACCTGCGGCGAGAGTACGAAGACCTGCGGCGAGAGTACGAATACCTGCGGCGAGAGTACGAAGACCTGCGGCGAGAGTACGAAGACCTGCGGCGACCTTTCACAGTAACTGACAGTGTGCCATATACGGACGCGTGGACGTTCAAGACAGTTGGCACATACGGCGGAAAGCATCCGTGTGAAAAACCGCAGGCCATGTTGAGGCACATCATCAGGGCAAGCAGCAGGCCGGGTGCCACCGTGCTTGATTCATTTGTTGGCGGCGGTAGTACCGGGGTTGCGTGTGTGGCCGAAGGGCGTGACTTTATCGGGTGTGAACTGAGTGCAGAGTGGGCGGTGAGTGCGACAAGAAAAATCCGCACGTCTGCGGGACTGTTTAGAAAGGTGGAATTTATATGATAACCATTATGCTGATTTTGTTTGTAGTGGTGCCACCGCAACCAGAGCGGATACAGACTGCCCTGCATTATTCCGCAGTAGTCTGGGGCCATGATCCTGACGAGTTCTGGGGGCTTGCCTATGTCGAGAGTACAATGCAGGTCAATCCGCCGCGTATGGGGCCAAAGGGTAAGCCGTGGGGTGATCCACCGGAAGGGCGACGGTGGAAATATTGCGGATTAATGCAAACCACCCATTACCCGCGCAGGCCTGCAAGATCAAAGGCAGCGTATCCGCCGGGCGAGTGGCTGATTGCATGGCCTGAATTGTCAGCATTTTACGGGGCGATACATCTGCATGGATGGCGTAGGTGGTGCGGTGAAGAGTTGCAGTATGAAGGGTGGCACAGCGGCTGGACCGGGTGCCGGGGTGAAGATGGGTTGTCATTCACTAGAAAAGTTATGAGGTATGCCAAGAGGAAGAGGGCGAAAGATGAATAAGTTTATTGAAGAAGCACGGCAGATTGCGGCGCAATGCTGGTGTGACAAGGAAACTGAGCACCTGGAAATGGACGTGATATTGGCCGAAGTCATTGCAAGAAAGGTTGCCGCGTGGATGGAAACGGGCGCAGACTATTCACGCAATGCCGATTACTATCGCGGGTTGCTGGTAGAGTGCGGTGAAGCAATCGGTGAAGAGTCTCGCATTCAGGATGATGGCAACCGCTCCTATGATGTCCTGTGTGCCAAGATTCCAGAACTGGTTGCCGTGCTTGTGAAGAAAAAGAACAGCAATGAGGCGACGGAATACCACAAGATTCAAACTGTCAGCAGGTCCGGGGAACGCGTTATTACGAAGTTGAAAGCTAAGGATTTCAGAGGATAGGGGAACAAATGACAGACCTAAAACAAGCAAATGAACGCCTACTGGCCATGCGCCAAATGCAGGCTCACGCAATCGCAATGTCCTTCTGGCAGCGCGGGATCATCGACGGCACCGACAAGGGCAACAAAGTCATCGGCCTGGAAATCTGTGATCCGCCCCGTGATGACTATGCAAACGGGGTGGTGCAGTGGTGCGGTGAAGCCGTTGGCAAGTGGCACGAACTGTCAGGAATGCACCGCGAAGTAATGGGCCAAATGCAAAGCTGGTATCGGGCGACGTGCCTGGGCACATACATGATTGATGAGGGCGTCGGAGTGCCTGCCTATGTGATGATTGATGGCAAGTGGATACTGGTCGAGGACTGGCACAAACTGCACGGCGTCAAGCGGCTCTGGGTTGATTGTCGCCATGGGTGCCCGGATTGGTTTGTGCCCCGATCAGGTGACATTGCCATTAGGATGCGTGACAAGGCCGTGAAGGTAGGCGGACATGTAATGCAAGTGGCTGGTCCGGTGACGGACAAAAAAGAGGTTACAGGGGTATCCACGGTCGAAGGGAACACAACCGGGTTACTTCCCAACGGCCAATGGAAAGAGGGCGTGGTTGTGAAATCGCGGCAGTTGATTGAGAATCAGGTGGATTACATCCTTCGTCCAAGTGCTTATGACTATCGGTTGGATGTGCAGTATTCGGTTGGGGGGTGAGTGATGACTGAAAAAGAACTACAAAACAACGTGCTGCGCCTTGCCGGGCTGAGTGGATTCCTCAAGTATCACACCCGAAACAGCAAAGGCTCACACAAGGGCTTCCCGGATTTGGTCCTATGCAAACCGCCCCGCCTAATATTCATTGAACTGAAATCAGAGAATGGGCGGGTGAAGGACGAACAACTAACATGGGGCATGCGCCTATCAGATTGCCCGGTTGAGTACTACCTGTGGCGTCCGGCTGATTGGGACAATGGGACAATTCAGGATGTGATTGTTGGGGGTAAGCGATGAGCGACTATGTAAAGTTGCCAACCAAGTTTGCGGTTATGGTTCATGCGGTGTCTGCAACTGTTGGTAATTTCCTAGAGTCAGGCCACATGCAGGCAGCCCTTGGCGTTGAGAAGGCCATGCTTGCAAAGTGCCCAAGGTGCTACTACGAACACAGGGTACCACTGGTTGTGGACGGACAGACGGTTGAAATAATAAAGCGTGAACTTGAGGTTTTGCAGCATGACGTGAAGAATAAAGACAGAAGGATTGCAGGACTAAAAGAAGCTCTCGCAGGGTATCAAAGGGCAGCAATCAACAGGGACTTAGATCACATATATGGCAACGACTGAGGGTGCAAATGAACGACAAAACAAAGCACAGCGACGAAGCACAAGAGGCGTGGCGAGAAGCCATTGACGAACTGAACCAGCAGAATCAAACCCTGTTCAGGATGGTTGAATTGCTACTTGACAAGCGCGACGAGAAACCGATCCCGGTTGGCCCTGATTCGGTGTTTGAGTTCCATCAAGACGTGGTCGGAATACCTTGTTGGCGATATCGCTGTTCTTTCTGCGGTGGCGCTGTCAGCGGTGAAGGGCACGGCGTGTCTGTGATGTGCAATTGTGGCCATGCAACGACAGTATACCGCGATCGAACTGTTTGCGTAGATCACAACCCTGATCCATTTACGGAAAGGCGGGACACATGAGACGCCAATTCGTCAGGTGCTGGTACAGGAACGTGATCGAGGAAGACTGTGATGCCTATGGTGGGCCAAAGTATGCAGAAGAAATAATGCCAGACGATGCACCGGAAACAGGACCCTCAGTGCTGCCCGGCAATGTTCCAGGTGGAATCCGGCGTAACGAATCGGTTGACAGTGCCTGGCTGTTGGCGGTTGGTAACGCTACTGGATTTGATGACTGACTCACTCAACCTTACCAATCCCCTTCCCCTCAATAACTTTCGCAAGTGCCTTTGTCGCAGCCTCAACCGCTATCTGCTGCATCTCTTCCGTGTCAGGCCCACTATTCGCAATCGCTGCACTTCCACCACCACCGCAAAGGGCTGACAGGATCGCCAGGATAATCCAGTTGTCTTTGAGCCAGGAAGCCACACCGTTACGCGGGGGCCGGTCCAGTCTCGGGTCAGCATCTATGGCCCAGTCGTTTGGCCTCAGTTCCATTTCACGCCTGATAACTGCCACGTCCTCAGACGTGTTGCGCTGTCGATCGTCGAACCTGTCAAGCTTCTTTTCAAGCCTGTCGAGGGTGTTTGACAGGTGTGCCTGATCTGCATTGTACCGCTCTGTGGTGACTGTTCCCGGCATGACTTCCCCTTATCCTTTACCACCTAGTCTTCGGCCAGCAGAGTTTCAAGGAACTTGAGGGCTTTCAGCGCCCCCTTTGCATCCTTGAGAGTCAAGCATTGGCCGTATAATTGCCTCGCACCGAGCAGGATCGCCCCCTTCTGAACCCGGTAATCTTCTGCGCCTATTGCGCGCAGCTCGTCAACCGCTGCGTTATATTGTGCCACTGGTTTCTTGACACCTTTGCCCGTCAGCCAGGCAATAATCTCAGGCTTGCGCTGGCCGGCTGTAATCATTGTTGCGATCTCTCTCATCATGTCTGTTGCCACGTCGCCCCCCTATGGCAGATCCGGGAATTCGTTATAGTACGGAATCATAAAGAATCCGTACTCGAAAAGGTTGAAATCTAAAGAGGTGTCAAACTTCAGTTGCAGGGTAATACTCTGCGGTTCGTCGGACACGTCAACCGGGATTGGTGTGTTGTCCCAGTCCGTACTGTTTGGGTTTGCTGTTGGGTCTGTTTTCAGGAAACTCTTGAACTGAACCTTTACGTATTCCTGTGATACTGTGCTGCCGTGTGAAGTCTGCGTAAACGTCAAGAACCGATCCCATGCTTCGCCAGACATCCTGTAATACATATGCACTTCGTCGCCCGGATTGCTATCATCAACCTCACAAACTAGACGAGCAATCAGGCCGATTCCATACGTGTAGGGCGGCACCTGAATCGTAATATCCCAGAGCGTGTTGTCATAAGTCTCATCGCGCCCGCGCCCGATTGTGAGCGGGCAAGCAAGCCGCCTGTTGCCGGTTGCCAGTCTGTCTGCAATGGTGTTCAATTTGCCTGGGTCCGTGCCCTGTGTCTGCCGTGAGTTGTATGCTGTCCAGTCTGGGAATAGAGCATCTGGGCTGCTTTGTTTCTGAACCATCCTATTCCTCCCAAATGCACAAGCCGATCACCGCGGTATCACGCCCTGCACCACCATCAGTGGGGGTCACCAGTTCAATATAGACATTGTCAAACGTCAGCAGTCCCTTTTCTGGTGGCCTGATCTCAAGTGCCCGGGTCGCCCAGTCTGCATGGTCTTCCGGGTCAATGGTTGCAGAATTGTTGAGGAAGGCAACCTTGTCAATCCCGTCTATTTTGTACGTGTCCAGCATCGCTTTGGTATAAATGCGATACTTACAAGCCGCATGTTCACCATATCCGAGAATTGAGCAGTAGAGCGTCAAGCCCGGCTGAACTGCCACAGGTATCGGGCCAATAAGGCGCACCCATGAAGCGGAAAGTGCCGGCGACCTATAGAAATCAGCGCCCGGCTCAGACAGATATTCAGACCAGCAACAGAAGGTGGAGTTTTTATCAGCGTTCAGTGCCTCGATATTGTCAACCATCTGCCGTGCATGGACGATATCAAGCGGGCTGTTGGCATCAAATGCCCTGGTGTCATTGGGCACAAAGCCACTTGTGCGGATACCGCTTGCAAGTTCAACGCTTGTTGCTGCTACTGACTTGACAGTGCATTGCTTGATTGCTATCCCTGCGTCAACGTCGTCCTCATAGACTGCCAAAACCAACAGGTGCGGATCAGTCGGGTCAGCAACATCTGCCCACGGTTCTGCATATGTCTGCGTTTCCGTGGTCCACACCAAATCCGATGAGACCTGAATATCAAAAAATGCCTGCGTTGTTCCGTCTGGCTCTATCAGCCACGCAACTACCCCTACCGACGGCCCTGGCCCGTTGTCAACGGTCAGATATGTCAATATTATGCTCAAGTCTGCGTCAGACAATAAGTGGTCTAGTCGCCAAACGTGGATAAGGTCCGGACTGCCGACAACAGATGTCGGAATGATCTCAGCGAAATAGTCTGCTACGCTCTGGCTATCCTGTAGGACATATTCCTTCTGCGTATTGCGGTGAATGTAGTTCTGATTTTCTGCCAGTTTGCGGATTGCATCCTTGACATCATCACCACCCTCGACAATATCCACCATCGGGATGAATGGTGACGGTTGAATCAGGGTATAATTGTCAAGTGCAAGCCTGCCGTCTGCCGGAATGTTCTGGAATGGTGAATCAACAATGTCAGCCTGCTCACCGTTGACATATGTGCCGGTGTTGCTGCCTGTGTTGTCTGGTACTGTCGGATCGGTGATTGCGATATTCCACAGCCAGTTAGAGACCAGGGTTGCAGACGTTGACAGGTCGGCGGGGTCCATTGCTTTGCCAGAGTTGTACAGTGATGCTATGTCCGCGTCAGACAGGACCACCGTGGACCACATTGAAACATTGCATATCTTGCCATCCCAATAACCGCTGGCTGCACCGTCTGAGTTCTGGCCGATTCTGGTAGCCACTGCTTTTGCGGCGATTGCAACGATTGCCGTATCTTGTGTCTTTGTCAGGTCTGCGCCGGTGAGTTCTGCGCCATCCACATAGACCTTCATGGTCCCGGTTGCGAAGGTGAATGCTACCTGGTGCCAGCCATCGGTGAGCACTTCATTGGTTGACTCATAATCTTTGCAGTGGCCCGCGTATGTCCCATCATCAGAGACAATCACGCGCAGTTTGTTTGCTGTCGGGTCGCTGTAGATTTCCCATGATCGGTTGTTTCCACCACTGGCATAACGGGCAACAATGACCTCGTCAAATGACTCACTAGAACACTCGCACCACGCCACCACAGAAAGGTTGTCTGTGACTTTCATTGTCGCATTGTCGGGAATGTTGATATACTCGTTAGCCCCATCCATGTCTATGCACTGTATAAAGTCAGCCATTGCTTTCCCCTACTGCCACTTGAACGGATCACTTGTCACTGCTTCATCATCTTCCAGGTCACCAATATAAGCCCACTCACGCTGGGAGTCTGTAAGGTCTGCATCATCCCAGTCGCCATATGTTAGCACCGCATCGCCTTGACTACAATCAGTAGCAGGAACAGACGTCACATAGATACGGTTATTGGCCACGTCAACAGAGTCAACTTCAAGCGTTTCCCGGTTTTCGTAATCACCCTTGCGCCACAGGGTAACGCTGCCAGCACCGAGGAAGAACAGCACGTCGGCAAAGTCTGCTTCAGGCACACCGAAGACGTTGTTGGGGTCGTCGTCAACGCTGTATGTGTTGGCTGCCAGCGTCAGATAGTCGGTGCCGTCATCGCCCTTTGCTGTCACCTGTGCGCCCGGTGCGTACATTGAGAAATTGCCGTCAATGGTTGAGATCGCTGTGATCTTGCATGGGTAATCACCGCGCGGGGCAAAGTATGCCTTCTCGACTGCAATGATAGTCATCACGCGGTCAGTAATGCCCCTGGTTCCATACCCATTTGGGATACCGGGAACAGTCAACGCAACCTGATCCCCGGGGGAATACAGCCACCCACGGAAGTCGGTTGGAAATTCCCATATCTGCTGACGGCGAGACCACCTGATAACCAGCCCGGCAATCAGCGCATTGCACACATTTCGCCCGACTTCTGGATCGTTACCCAGTCCCTTTGGTGCAAACTCAATCGAGCGCAAGACACCATATTCAAGGCGTGAATCCTCTTCAGTGTAGGTCCATGTCCAATCAAGTTGCGTTTCTTTGGCCACGTCATAAAGCGGTTTACAAATGGCCCTGTTGATCAAGCTGTTCAAGTCGTGTTTCACAGTAGGCCGGTTGTCGCTCTTGTCACCCACCACAGTCAACGTGTTGGCCAGCACGCCCTGCGAAACTGAGTAACCACCCAACCCATCAGGGACAAGCTCAAGCGTTGTCTGTGTGACGATGTTGGCGGTGTCAGCAAGGCTCAGTTTGTATGTTCCGTCTGACAATGGTTTACAGAATAGGCAATAACCCATGATGACTAACTGAGATTCCACCAGATCGCGCAGCTTCTGGGGCGAAGAGAACGCGAGGCTACGCTGTATCAGGTCGCCAGGGAAGCCGGCTGAAGCCTTGGCAAACGCTGCAATGTCAAGGTATGGGCCGGGAATCGGTGTGCTGAAATATTCCGGCAGGTCATCAGAGTCAAAGACCGCATAGTCACCCGCCGGATATCTGTTGCCACCAGTTGAAATCATAAGCTTCAGGAGGGCATCAAATACGCTGTCCGACTCAATGCCCCATAGCACCTTTACCTCTGGGTTGCTTTCTTCCGATGCCTTTAGTGTGGTCTCATTCTCACCATCAGTTGCCCACCTCAAACGGTATTCAGTCAGGTCGCTACCGAGGGCCGCGTGTTCACTGATGGTAAACAGATATACGCCCTCAAACGGCACGTCAGATGTCCCTTCAACGTAAGAACTGTATTTAACAACTTCAGTCTCATTGATTACGAGATACCCAGTTGTAGCGATGGTCTGCTCGACCTGTGCAAACTCATCCTTGAATATGCGGACCGGCAGCAAGTCACAATGGCTATTGTACTCGAAGACGATTGGCAGGTCCGGCGCTGCATACGGAACGGTAGTTTGATCCAATGCTATTTCACCACCGAATCCTGACTCCTCGTAACTAAACCCAAGAGAATGAAAGGCACAGTTTAACTCTTCCGCATGTAGACTGATGTTGATGTGTGATGAGGTAGTGTCTTTTGTGAAGTCATCTGCGCCAGAAGCAAATGCCATCACCTTGAGCGTGTACCTTATGTCTTCGTTTTCCAGTGGTGAGTTTATGTCTTTATCACCCTGATCAAAGGTGATCCGCATTCCGGTTACATAAGTAAAAGACTCGAGCGCCAGTTGGGTGTTGACCGTGTTCGTTATTGCTACCGCAAGGTTTGGGTAAAAGCCCGGTGTCAAAACCTCAGAAATGCTAATGTCGATGTCCTCATAATCTAGTGTTATCGGCGGACCTGCAACCGTGATCAGCAACTTAGCTGTGATGTCTATTTTAACCACGTCATTGACGCCCTTGACGACCCACCCCCATTTGGAACTATTGATAACGTCAGACGGCAGATGGCTAAACCACCCGCTGTTGATAATCTCACCCTTGACCTCAAAGCCGCCCAGTTCAGTATCAAGCAATGCCGTATAATCGCGCAACCTGAATGACCACGTTACCCAGTCCTGTGCCTCTGGATTTGAACTGCATATACCTGCGAATATCTCTTGCGGCCGGATTGCCTCGACGATCTCACCGGCCTGCGTTTGCATTCCCATATACAGGTGCCAGACTTTGCCCTCATGGTTGACAATTCTGTCACGGACTATAACCGGGTTCTTGTATACGTTGTCGTCCGGGTCATACCTATTGCAGACGGTTCCATATGCGCCCCGCGTGCAACCTGTCAGGGTGTTTGCTGGGGCTGACTTGGCCGCGTAAAGGATCGCTTCCTTTCCGATGTTGACAACGCCGCTTGCCGGGAAATCTGTAACATCGTCAAGGTAGATTGTCACGTCGGTCCAGTCCAGAGTGGCAGCGAGTCTGGAAAATGGTATGTCAACGGGCTGCTCTGCGAAGAACTCAAGCAGGAAGTCGGCTGAGTCAGGCCCAAGGGCCAGCGTGATCTCTGTCGTCTGTGCAACGCCAGCCCGCCTGCTTGCCTCTTCCCGGATCATGTCCAGCCCATGCCCTACTTTGAGCAAGTCCTTTACTGTGGCGGTGGTGAATCCGGTGGGCCTGAAGTCTGCCGGCAACACAGTTTTTCCGGGCTGCGTAAATACATATGGTGAACCCTCTTCAGTCGCATAGAAAAATGGCGTCAGGTCCAGGGCTGTGGTCTTGGCAAGGTACTCGCGTATGGTTGATGAGAATGCCATTTATCACACCCCGTATAGTATGCCCGACATCGTAAATGAATGGCCGTTGACGAAAGGCTCTTGTGCCGGGTTGTCTAGTGCGTCTGCCGTGCTCTGGTCAAGGAACAGCAACTTGAAGCCGTCCGATCCATGCAGCGGCTCTAGAAGGTAGTTTTGTGCGGGCGTCTTTGACGAGTCCCACCGTCGGAAGATGCAGAACTTTCGGGTTTGTGAAATCCATGGCCAGAAGGAAGTAAACGCCGCGTGCTCTGTGTTCGTCAAGTACATTGCAAAGTCATACTTCATATACCTGTTTATCAGTGCTGCCCCTACCCGGCCATTGTCTGCAAAGTTGGCTGCACGATTCAGAACAAGAGAATAAGACTCATCATAAATCGGGCAGTCAATCGCCATTATCTGCGTTGACGTGGCAAATGATACCGTTGCCTTATTGGCCTGATTGCTGCTCATGCCAAACCACGCATATCCGTTTGAGTTGTCATTGACGTCAAGGTCAAAATTGTTGGCACTCGTGGTGATCGTGAGGATGCCAGTTGAATAGTCTTCAGCGATTGTGAGGGGTAATGACTCGGCAGTAAACCACGCGTTGACAGCTTCGATAACCGCTTGCCTGTGTGGATACCATGCCCGGCCCAGAACCATATCATAAGCAGTCACGCCTGTCGGGTAGGTGATGGTACAGATCGGTTCACTGGGAACGTTGACAAATCCTGCCTCTATGCGCGTGACGATGCTCATTATGTCACCTCGAACACGTCAAACTCGGTTAGCCAATATTCCTGAACGCCCTCGAACTTCTGACTTATGACAACGTCAGCCGCGTCCGGGTGCAGGTAATATTCTGAGCCGAGCAGGTCTTGTGCTGCCCTGAACGCTGCATAATTTGACGTTGCCTGGTAGTCGCCCTTGTAATCTTCCCAGTTTGAAAAGTACGTGAAAGGATTTTCGCAGGCCCCGCCAGTGGGCAATGAGTCCATGTCTACATCATCTGCCCGGCTTCCTGTCCATATCGTCTGCCACCCGCCGCCACCGAAATCAATGTCAGTTGCAAGGGTCCTCATGCCGGTCAAGAATCTGGCCAGATTGTAAATGGCCTGGTCGTCAGTGCTGGCTGTGATATCTTCAAGGAACTGAAGCCCAATCTTGTCAACCACAAAACCGCCTTGTGGCGCAAGGCATGTACTGCCCTGGATGCCGCCATTGGCCCTGCGGTATGTGGCTCTGGCTGGGTTCAGCGTGCGACTGAATGAGCCGGGGGCCCGCTGTGCAGGTAACTGGGGGAAAAATGCTCGAGTAATAACATTGGTTCCTGTGATCGGGTTGGTTGCTGCGTATCCTGTCGGGTCAAGGCCCAGCATGTAAAGGATTTTATTGGTGTTGGTTCCGCCTGCAGCGATCGCTTCGTCAAGGTCCAGCACATCATCCGCCTCGATATTGCAGTGCCCGTCAGCGTCAGCATATGCAACGATGGTCCCGGCTGGTGCCCCGTCTGCTTCCCACCTGTCTATCAGTGCCCAAAGCAGATCGTAGAAGTGATCAAACGATTCAGCCGCGGTAAATACTGCGTCATAGTCCGCACTATTATAATTGATTGTCACGGTGGTCGCATATGCCAACTTAAAACCGCCTGACAGGAATGGAACGGGGCTGATTGTGGCTGTTGTCATTACATGCCCCCTGCCTGGTTCTTGATAAGTTCGCTGTCGAGGTACATCAGGCCCTTGCTGTTGTTCAGCATTGATGCAGTTTTACGGGCGAAATCGCCATCAGTGCCAGCCATGATGCCTGACATGTGGATATGATAGGTATTCCCACCCTGATCACTGGCTGCGGTCCTGGTTGCGGCTGTCGGTGCCCGGAATTCTGACGGCTTTGCACCCTTTTTTCCGCCCCCGCCGAAGTATCCCTTGAGTGCGATAGCGCCATACATGGTCCCGGCTGCGGCATGGGCAACACCTTCAGCATAACGGTGGCTTGCAAAGGCTGCGGCTGCATGAGCACCTTCCATCAGGTGCAAGATAGCGGCTTTTCTGTGCTCTGCCTTGACGATTCCTGCCGCTGCTTGCCCTGCAAACTCGATTGTCCCGTGTGCCAATGCCTGATTGGCATCCTTGTACTTGGCTGCCTGTGCTGCACCCTGCGTAAACCCCTTACTGATGCCGTCAAGGGCGCTAATCATGCGCTCGTTTGCGCCAGCCCCGGACCTAATTGCGACAGACATTGACTCGCCGATGCTGGCAAACGCTGATGATGTGTCTTGTATCTTCTTTTCCTGTAGTAGTTTGGCTTCCTCTTCTGCCCTTTTCTCTGCCTGCACCTTCTGGGCCGCGTAGGTGTCTTCTATCCGCTTCTTGCGGATCTCGTAGTCCTCGACAAGACCCAACTTGTCATCAAGATACAGTTGGTCCATTGCCATGTTGTATTCGTAAAGCGCCTTCTGCTTGTCAGTAGCCATGCCCGACAGTTCAACCAGTTTCTGTTGATGCTGCTTGGCTGCCTGCTCTTTGGCGAACATAACACGCATTGCTTCTTTGGCGTCATTGCTGGCCTGCTCTTTCTGTTTGCCTTTTGCCTCTTCAGTCAGTTTACCGAATCGGCCCTCTTCCATGGCCACCGCCGCCTCAAGGTCTTTGCCGCTATACTCGCTTTCCAGTTCAGCCATGCGGACGAGGTGCTCCCGCCGCAATACTTCAATCTCTCCGAGCGTGTCTGCCTCCATTTCAATTTGGAACATGGCCCATTCGGTTGCTGTTATTTCTCGCTTTGTGTCTACTGGCGCACCCGTGCTGGCACCACCGCCGCCGCCACCACGGCTTACCTTTGGTTCCGGCTTTTTCTCAGAGTCACCAAACAGGAACTTGACGCCCTTCATTATCTGCTTTGCCATCTGCTGTTGACGCAACATTGTATCAAGTTGGTCAATGGTGTCTGCAGTCAGTGCAACGCTCTCTTTGGCTGCCCCTATCTGGTCTTTCAGGTATTGCAGTTTGAGCTTTTCAAGGGCATTTTGTGCCCCCGTGCTATTTGCCTCAAGCACAGCCTTTGACTCTATCAGTTTGTAATAATTTTCGGCTGCCTTGAAGGTTTCAGCGCGCTGCTTGATTTCGGCTTCCCGCATGTCACTGGCTGACTGAGTCGCAGCCGTCAACTTTTCCTGTTCAGTTGTCTGTGTCTTCAGTACCTCTATTGTTTTTTCTCTGATCCGTAGCATTGCATCAGCGATCTGGATGGCTTCAAGCCCTTGCCTTCCACCCTGTGCAATAGTGTCCGCCAGCGTTCGATACTGGTCTGCTGTTATTTCCCCTGCATCCTTGAGGTCTTTGACCATTGTCAGCAAAATCGCCCCAGACTTTCCCTGAATTGCGGACACATCTTCACCAATCTCTTCAAGCAATTTCTGGTAAGCCTCAAGTGTGCCAAGTGCCTGCTCTTGTCCGGTGCCAGTTCCGAACATAGATGAAAGGTGTTCGGCTGTGCTTTTCGCCAGTCCCTCAATTGCCACAAGGTCTGGATATAGGTGTTCTGCGCGCATTTTGCTAAGCATGTCATAAGCCTGAACCACGCCACGCATCAGCCCCTCTTGAAAATCACTGACGATATTGTCAAACTGGCGCTTGACTTGGTCCAACTTCTGCACGTCCAGGTCAATCTTTATATCACCATACTTTTCCTTCATGGTTTTCAAAATGAACGCGGACTTGGCCGCGGTCTGCTCAAAGATTGTCAGTGCCCGGTTGGAATGTAGCACCTCTTCCCGGTACATCTTGTACGCGTCCAACTCATCAATGACGCCGGTGTACCGCTGAAGGGCCATGATCCGCCCGGTTGCAGTCGCCTTGGCAATTAGTTCTGCAACCTGCAAGTAGTCCTCGCCAGTTGCGGCTGCCACCTTGTAAGCGATTGGCAAGGTAGTCATTAGCAGGTTCATGTCCTTACCAGCCATCTTCCAGCGGTTCGCCAACTTTTGCAGGCTTGTATCGTCAATGGCGTGGCTCGATACCTCACGCAACTTTACAAGCAGGTCATCTGCTCCGGCATGAATCTGCCCAAACGCGTTGACTACAACGGCAGCCTCACGCCCGGCCTTGAGCGCATTGAATGCCCCTTCGACAGCCATTGCAGCGGCCTTGACGGCAAGCAGCGCACCTACTGCCTTCTTCCATCCATCAGTGACAGACTGGGCACCCTTGCGACCTGTGCCGCCGGTTTTCTTTAGGTTCTTTTGCAGGTTGGTAAGCACACCCTTGGTCTTATCAGAGGCGTTCACTTCCATCTGGAATTGTGATTTATAGACAGCCATTACTTAACCCCCGTTATCGCGTCAAGGTGTTCCTCTTCCCTGGCTTCCATCACCTCTTCTGCAACATGAATCAACTCTTGTCCCTGTGCTGACAGCATCCCCGGCGAGATAAACGCGGCCAGTGAGCCCTGACGTTTTGCCACGGCCATGTTGATAGCCCATGACACGCCGGCAGATTCATCGGGCGTCATGTCGCGCAGGATTGCCAGAGGACACCGCTCAAAATCTTCGAATGGATCAATAAAGGGCCGGTCAGCCACCGTCCCAGCGTGGCAACCTAGCTTTTCCATCATCTTTTCCGGACAGGCTTTGCAGGTGTGTCGCTCTTCGAATTCTTTTTTGCGGATCGCGATGGTGATTTTTTTTTGATTTCTTCCGGCGCGGTGCTCATGGAATAGATAAGCATGCCCAGCTCGTTAGCCATGTCCGGAGGAATGACTTTGATGAAGTCGTCTGACACCCTTGTCAGCATCCCATCTTTATAGGTGTCGAATGTCGGGGCACCTTCATGCATATCCTTGACGCCACGTATCCCGATCTGGCACAGGTGATATGAAAACACACCGCCGACGAGGTTGCCGTTAGCGGCCTCGGGGCATGTGGACCGGACATACTGCAATGAGTATTGGTCAATGGGGCCGATCTTCCATGTGATAGGCTTCATGCCCTCACGGATCGGCAGCATTGATATCTTGCGCGTTTCCAGATATTCCTTCACCCCATCTGCACCAAGTGCGTCATCGTCAACGGCAGGGTCCCAGATTGAGATATAATCGATTTCGTGATCCTTGAATGGTGTGAACAGCATTTCGCCCTCCCCTTGCTGTTGTAGTGCGGCCTAAAGGAATGCAGCCATAAAGGTTTTGTTGCCCGGATACGAGTCACCGGTATAAACGCCAACGGTGCAAAGGCTGTTAGCCATGCCCCTGAGTTTCAGGTTCTTTGCGTTCAGTCCTTCCCGGTCTGCGGTCAGTGGTTGTGCTACCAGTTCAGCCGCCGGGATGCAGAATGAAATGGTTTCGCCAGCCGCGGTGCCAACCTGCAACACAACGCAGAAGGTAAACGCATTTGCATACATGTACTCCCACCCGGCGCTGGTTGACTCAATGCCCTGGATCGGGTCCAGTTCAATGGTTACCATCGTGGCAGTTTTGCGCCACTCACTGACACCCTGTGAGGCGTTCAGGTCCGTCTTTGGTGAGATCGCCAGGCCGGTGTCAATCACGAACTTGCTACAGTCTGCCTCCATCGGGCTGATCACGTCGGAGTTATCCTGAATCAGCAGCCTGGATGATACGATCTGATTCTCGTCCGGGTAGCCGTAGGTTGTCGGGACAGGGTCACCGCCGCTATTGGCCCGCTCCCAGTCCACGATATTCCAGCCCTGCGTCATGGTCAGGAAGCCCTTTGGGTCACCTTCGATTTTCAGGGAATTGGGGCGTGAGCCGAGATACGTGGTCACGTCATCGGATCGTAGGCCAAGCCAACGGAACGAAAGGCTGGGGCTGTCGGTGTCGTCAAACTGATCGGTCGGCCAGATGGTGATTGCACCGTAAATTGCGGATCCGTTGTCAGGCACAGATTCCAGATCATGCAGCAAGGTGACATCATTGGTTGAGATAGATTTGATCCACCCTACCATACCATCAGTGAGGAACGCTTGCCCAGCCTCGAAAGAGCTGGCATCGGTGAATTTAACAACAGCAGCCGTACTGCCAGCAACAACACCTGTGCCATCATATCCGCCGTAAGTCATCCCGCCCAATGCACACGCCATCAACTGCGCGTCCGGGTGGACGTCATCAGCATCAGGTGCAGACGAAGGCGTTGACGAGGAATAGCCATGCAGGTACATGACAAGCTCGGCGCTTGAATCGCTCTTGTGCCCCACGATTCCTGACGTGTGCTGCTGCAAGCCCTGCTTGACGACCTCATTATCGAAATATGCTTGGTCTGCGGTCGGCGTCCAACTGATGACCTCGACGTAAGTGAAAGCCGCGGCTACCGTTCCGAAAGCAACTGATTCTTTTCCGAAATAAAGCGCCCCGTATCCAAATGCACTTGATAGATCTGCCATGATATCCCCCTGCTATGCGTAACTCACTGAGTAAATAGTCTTGAATGCAATCGTTACGGTTGCGCTCTTGTCAACTTCGTCAAAGTCTATGAAAAACCGTTCTAGCGGTTCCCTGCCTAGCAGCGCCCAGTCATCAGTACGGTCATACGTTGACGGCTTGCGAAGCGTATAGGTGATGCGGTCAACGTCAGAATGGACGCGGTCAATAAATTCGTTCATACTTTTTCCGACTCGGTACATAATCATAACGAGCACGGCTTTCTCAAACCTGCACAGCGTTGCCGGTGATGCGGGCGTGAGTATCTTCATCGCCTCGTCCGGGAACACTACAAACTTACGGTCATTGCCGGGCGTCCTCGCAGCTTTCTCAAGGTCGCCGTCATATCTCTTGTACGGGATGTCCGGTTTGTCGTCAGGCGTGATAGCCTCGATCTGGTCCCGGAAGTTTTCGATGATGTCGCCCATCATGATGACCACCTCTTGACGAGCAGAGCGGCACCTGTTTCATCTTCGTCCTTGGCGTTGTCCTGGTCCTTATCTATCCATGTGATGTTAGACTCGGCAAGGTCAAGGGCTTTGTCAAGGTTCTGCATGCAGCGATCAAGCCACAAGTCGGGATCATTGGCCGCATGCGGCGGTATCAGGTTCCCGTATGCTTTGCTCAACACAAGTTGCCAGTAGGTCGGCACGATCAGGTGATTCATTCCCAGCAGCGCACCAGGACGCCAGCCGCGGGCGTCGGCAATACGGATGATCTGGTCGAACGCCTCATCAAGATCGTCTTCCCAGTTTGTCTCGCCATCTTCATCAAACTGTGATAGCAAGTCGCTATTCCATCGCTTGAGGCCGGCGCTTGTTGCAGCTCTGTACCACGGATGACGTGATACATCGTACAATGTCTCATTGATATACTCGACTGAGTCAACCGTATAGGTCCACTCGGCCCGGAAATCCGTATCACAGTCGCCGTCAGGGTTCTGCGAGTTACCTGCCGTCAGTGCGTAGGTTAGCCGGGTGCCGACGAAGGTTGCGCCGCTGGCATAGTCATACTTGAGCGGACTTTTTGCCGTGACATAGGCACCGGTTGAAATGGCTTCCACGTCAACCAGTTCTGCTCCACCGGCACCGGTCAGCAGGTAGATCCCGCCAACCCTTATGCCGGTAGTGGCGGTCAGTCTGACAAGCCTCGGATTGTCCTCTGATACTCCACTATCCGCGTCAACAGTGGTATTGACTGGGTCCACTGTAACCGCTGCGTCTTCAACTGCGGTCGTTAGGTCCAGGTCACCCGAGGTCTTGATTGTAACGGTGGCTGCTGTCGCTCTGCCCTCTGGGGGCGTGAACTCAAGCGTTGCACCATGTTCGAATTTTACCTGCTGGTTCATGTTTCTCCAGCGGGCTGCGGAGCCACTGGGCGAAGGCGACCCCGCAACCCGGGGTAATGCGTCAAGCCCAACTGCCTCGGCTTATTCTGCCGGGACGGTGACGAGGAATTTGGCGCAACTGTTATCTTCCAGAACACCAACACCGTAAATCGTGTGGGCGATAATGGCGTCGGACAGTTCCTTGTTTTCCCGCCAGGCTTCCATGCCGATGTCAGCCGACAATGCCAAGCCGAGTGAACGGTCCCTGACAAATGCCATGTTGACATATTTTCCGCCACTGGTCTGGATGTTGTTCGACGGAACAACGTCGAACCCGAGCATCCGGCCGATTGCGCCGTCAACCAACGGAGCGGCTGCGCCCGTGATATAATCCCGGCTGGTCAGTTTGTCGGTGGCGAGCAGGATTGACTCGGTATAAGGCTCGATAACCAGAACACGGCCCTCACGCGGGGCGTTGTTGCTGTCCAGCGTTTTCTTGAGAGAAAGCAAACTGGCCATGGCGGTAGATGCAGTCATCGCACCGGCATCTACTTCTTCGGTGATGGATGCATACAGCCCGACGATGTCCAGGTCCATGGCTTTGGCAACAGGATAGGAAACTTCCAGTGCTTTGGCCTGAAGCAGATTGATCTCTGCCTGGATTTCGGCAATGTCTTCCACCAAAACCGCCTTGTACTTGTACTTGTTCAAGGTGATCGTGATGTCTTCGTCTGTGGTGGCGTCAAAGGTAATGGCAACGCCTGCGGCCTTGTCGCGTGCGGTTCCAAATCCGATCCGGCCCATGTGGACCTTGTCGCCTTTGCCCTTGGTGGATGTAACGATCTTAGCCAGGGCACGAAACTCAAGGGACGCCCTGAGCGCGTAGCTTACTTCGGTTTCCCAAATTTCGGGAATAAAAGCGGCAGCAGTTGTGACGGTAGTGTTTGCCATGGTCGTTTCCTCCGTGACCTAATAAATATTGTATCGGTCAGGATTCAACGGCCTCATGGCACGAGAGACCCGCCGACACGGAAAAATGCAATGTCACGAGCCGTTTCGTGGCACATCCGAGCCGGGGTCTATCGCTTCCCCGTGGTGCGTGGTGTTGCGTGATTCAATTACAATCTATCAGGGAAGATTTGATTTGTCAAATGGTGGGGGTTATTGGGATGGGTAAACGCACCAAGGATAGCCCTTGTCATTGCTCACTACCATCGGCCATGGGCACTCATGGCACTTGCCGCGCAGGGCGTCCCACCCCTGGCCTGGATCACACTCTGGCACGCCGAAGTATAGCGCGTCAGGCATGCACACCAACCGCTTGCACGCCCAGTAATTGTCACCGTTAGATCGGGCCTTCTCGCAGTCCTCTTCGAAGTATTCCAGGTCGCCATACCAGTAATTGATGGCACAGGTGGGATCGCCCGCAAGCCTGAACGGGTCAAGTTCTTCCATGCATCCGATTTGAGCGCATTGCAGATTCTCGCCACACTCGCCATATCCAATCCAGTCGCATGGCTCAAAGAGAACGGCACTGAGGTCATCACCGCCGCATGACATGACGGCAATGGCGGATAACAGGATCAGTGTGCTGATTATCCTGGTCATCCTATTGCCTGGCCTGGCAGGTTTTTATGAAACGTTCATGTGCCGCCTGCTTCTCTTCCGGGGTCTTGCTCGAGTCGCGCTTGATTTTATTGTACTCTTCCAGCGTGATCGGTTTGCCATCGCCGGCCAGTGGTGAGTTGCCGCCACGGATCGCCGGGTTGAACAGGCCCTTGACTTCAGGCTGCTGTTTCCATGCGTTGATCGCTGCCTTGCTTGATATGGTCAGCATGTCATTGTCATCCAGGTCAACCAGTTCGTCCGGAACGTTGTTGATTGCCAGCGGCGACCGGGCGTCGTTCAGGTAGGTCCGCAACGCTGCCCGCTTCAACTTGCCGTTTGTTTTGGCAAGTGCGGCTTTCATCTCAGCTATCTCTGCCGCGGCCTCTTCCTTTTCGAGTTTCTTTGTTTCTTCTGCGCTCATGCCCTCGCGCTTCTTCAGGTCAAGTTCTTTCTGCAACTTCTTGAACTTGGCTTCCAGTGCTGCATTGGCCTTGGCAAGCCCCCTGATTCTGGACACAGGGACCATCTCTTCCTTGTTTTTTTCTGCTTCTGCTGCGTCTGCCGCCTCTTTGTCGGCCGCTGCCTTGTCGGCTGCTTCCTGTTCTGCTGCCGCGGTTTCCGCTGCTTCCTTCTCTGCTGCCGCTTTCTCTTCTGCTGCTTTGGTTTCTTCGTCGCCCATGGTGTTACCTCCGTTTGGGTTATCTATGGTAGTGCCGGCGGTGCCGCGTCTATCTTGCGATACCAGTACGGCGAATACTTGCGGACTAAGATTGCAACGCCCTTTCCATCCAGGTCCATGAATGCGCCGGGCGGCACGTAACTGCCGGGCCTCGTTGGCATCCGTTTACCTGCACCACGAAAAGCCAGGATGGAAGCAATCATCTGGTTGCTCACGCTGCGCTTTCTCACAGAGCCGTCTTTTTTTGTAATCCTCTGTGTCTGCTTCAGTCCGGTCTTTGTCTTATGCGTCCCGGTAAATCCTGCAATGGCAACCTTTTTACCTGTCACCCAGGTCTTCATGCTATTCCACATTTGGCCTGTGCGCCGGTAGTCAACCTTGCTCGAATTGAGTCCGAGTTTTTCCCTCATACGCTTTGTACTCTTGACATATGGCGGCAGTGGTCGCCCGTCTGCCGTGGTTCCTTTTTGCAGGACCCTATCCCGGATGCGCTTGGCCATGGGTGGCAGTTCGTTCTTGAGGTATTCGCGGGATTGCCAGTCAATAGCGGACAGGTTCTTGCCGCCGCGCATGGTAATTTCCATTTCCATTAGACTGCGTCCACCACGTCTGCATCAGACATTTCAGACTCCGGCTTACCTGCCCTGTCTGCCCGCACTTCTTGACGCGTACGAATACCCTCTTCAATATCCATCTTGTCTGCCTGTGATTCCTGCAGTCGATTCTGCGGCGGCTTGGGCATGTACCATCGTAGGCACACTTCCAGGTCTTCGGATATCTGTGAGTCTGTCCGATGCCAGTTGTTCACAGTGACTGACTTGTCAATGAGTGCTGGAAGTGCCTCTTCATATGGCACCTCTGATTCTTCCCGCAATTCTTGCAGGTCCATCCGGTCATACTGCTGTGCAATGCCGGACAGTGCAGCCATGAATTGCTTGCTATCGCTTGACAGGATATCAGGGTCGATGGATGACAGAGCTGCAAACCGTTTGATTTTGTCCTCGATGTAACTGGTCAGTTGGCCGGTATCCAGGCCGGAAGCGATACGCTCGAAACTCTCTTCCTGCCCTGGCGTCAACTTGACAACCATGTCAGGTGAAATTGGCATGTCAGTTTTCCCAAGGTCTTTGGTGGTCGTCAAAACAGCAATCGTAAACCCGAGCCGGAACTGAAAGTCAGCCCACGACTCAAGGACGTCAACGCCAATCTGGGCATTAAGTAGGGCATCATCAACAACGCCATAAATACCGGTGGATGGGTTGTGTGAGAACCGCACCAGCGGATATTCACTGTAGCCATTGATGAAGGTGCCACCAAACAGAGGATCATATTCCGAGCCATCGTTGAAGTTGACCACACCATAGGTCCACAGCCACCCGTTGTCGATTGACGGCTTTTCCCAGATTTCATATATGCCTGAGTTGATCTCGATTGCGATGGCTTCAGCGTCATCCAGGTCTGACGGGTCGATCTTCGATTCAATGACACCGACGACTGACGGCTTGATCACATCAATCTGGATCTTCTCAAGTCGCCACGATGGTTTTGCAAATACGGTATTCCACAGGCGATCACGGCGCTGTATCTTTCGACATGTCAGGTCCAGGTGCGTTTCTTTTCGCAGTGCCTCAAACATCATAACTTGCGGATTGTCAGGTGGCAGGTCTTCGCCATCCTGCTTGAGTATCCAGCCTGGCCGGCGGTGGAACAGGGTCGCCTGCGCGTCAACGATTCGCTTCGTCAGCGGAAGTGCGCTGAGTGCCAGTTTGCCACCAGCATACGCTTGGGGGAACATCTTTGACAGGTAGCCGCTCACGCCCATCATCGGGGAATGGTCGCCGTGATAGAACTTGTCCAGGTCAGAGACCATGTTGACATAGTCACCCTGCTTCTTCAGCATGGCGGTGTGAAACTCACCCTGTCGGCCCTTCCATCGATCATGCATTGTCTCTTGTACCATTGTATCCCCCATCGCCCAGCGCGCTAAGCACTACGCGCTATTTATATACCACCATTTGTCCGCGATTGCCAAGTGTCCCGTCAGGGTTCATAAACTGGAATTCATGTGAACAGTAATATCTGTGTGCGTCCATGGCATGCGTGGCCGGCTGATCCTTCCAGTCGTCAACCAACTCTTCCATGAAATTCAGTGATGTTCTTTTCTCTGCCCATTCCTGCGTCATGTAGCCACGAAGCACACCGCGCCCCGACGCTGATGTGTTCTGTGGTTCCCGTAATAGGTGGCGTGCCACGAACAGGTGACGCCTTCCACGCGCATCTTGTAGCCGCGCCTTGACTAATCCAGTGCCCCAAGTAACGGATCGGTGTTTGCGGTCGCTGAACGCCCATACCGGACATCTAAACTCGGCCGCCAGTAGCGAGTTTTCCTTTTTGTACTGTGCGTCCGGGTCCGGCCACACGCCATGCATCTTTGCGATCCCCCAGTGCTTCATTCTGGTCAGGCCCCAGGTGATGATCTCGTTGACGCCGCGAATATCATTCTCTGTAAACTCATCAATCGTGGTGTCCCTGGCTTCCCCGTCAGCGTCAAAGTCTCTGGCAATGATGGCTGCATAGGGGTAATTGGCCCCGTGGTCAACGACAAGCCTGAAACTGTGTGACGGGTTGAACCTGTAGGTTCGGGCATTGTGGATCGGGCTGAACACACCACCGAAGACAGAACCGCGCACCATGCGGATCTTGCCGCCCACGTCCTGCTCATACTCTTCCGGGGATAGGATTGACTTGAGGCTTTCGGCATATGCCGGGTCTTGTGCAAGGTTGTCAGTCGTCGCAGTCTCGATACGGCAGAATCCATCATTGACAACCTCACTCAGTGTCTGATGTGCAGAGACGTGGACACGGTCGGCAATCTCTGCCTGTGCTTTCTCTTCGAGTAGAGCTGTGATTCCATATCGGCCCTTGGGC
>Ga0233437_1002695_pt1 | contig 25781 bp, 24 predicted proteins | sample SI_122_August201_FD_182714 | JGI IMG/M metagenome (GOLD analysis project Ga0233437, IMG submission 182714) | Seawater microbial communities from Saanich Inlet, British Columbia, Canada - SI_122_August2016_200_MG | ecosystem: Environmental > Aquatic > Marine > Inlet | place: Canada: British... | reverse complement strand
AACGAAAGTGCATCTGTGGAGTATGCGTCGGGGAGTGAGTCCAGAGGTAGCTATAGTGCTATCATCACAGCTGAATTTGATACCTATGGCCTGAAAGGAAAACTTCCATATGGTGCTGATTTAATCCTCGGAATGCGTTCTGATGGTAACATGAATATAATGATTAAACATAAATCTATATGGTGCTCAGGTGTATTGAAACAGAAACAAATTCCACCTGTATGGAAAAACTGAAATTCTTTGAAATGTTCAAATTTCCCAAGTTACTAGAAACCGGCTACATTCACCGTTAAAGAGCTGAATATAGCGGTTCAACAAGACGTTGGAGGTGGAAGATTTATAATATGGAAAACATAAATTATGACGAAGTAGCGGATGTCTACGAACATCGAAATAAGAAGTCTTACAAAGCGATGGGAATTCCACGAAAACTGCGAAATATTGAGCAAAAAAACAGCCTAAAAACAATACTTGAGGTTGGGTGTGGAACAGGACATTGGCTCAGTACTTTTGAATACGATACCCACGTCATTGGGATTGACGCATCTTACGGAATGTTGAGTAAAGCAAACACACCGGAATCATCTTATCATCTCATTCAAGGTAGAAGCGATCATCTTCCAATCAAGAAAAAAAGTATTGATCTGATATACTGTGTTAACGCAATTCATCATTTTGATAATCCGGAGCAATTCATTAAAGATTGTAAAACTATTCTGACTCAACATGGAATATTGGTTATCATCTCCATGAATCCTCATTCAAGCCAGGATGATTGGTTCATCTACGATTACTTCGAAGGTACCCTAGAAAAAGACTTAAAACGTTTTCCGTCCCCATCTGATGTAGAGAAATGGTTATTTAAAGCAGGATTTACGGAAGTTTCGTTTGAAGTTGGCGAGAGATTACAAAACAGAATTTTTGGCGAAGATATTTTTCCAATACCAAAAGACTATACTTCACAGTTGTCTTTGTTAACGGATAAAGAGTATAAAACTGGTGTCAAGAGAATTCAAGATTTTATAGATTCGTCATATTCAAAAAATGAAATACCTGAATTTAACGTTGACATATCTCTTTCAATGGTAACGGCAAACGTCTCATGATAAATCCAGCTCCAACAAACGACTAGACCCCAACCTCACCTGTTATCCTGGGCATAGCCGGTCCGTCCAGCATTTGGCAGCAATAAAAACATGATCAGAAAAATAAGAAAAAGTGAATTGAGTGAACTGCTGGAGCTATATTCGCACATGCATACGCAAGATGATCCTTTGCCAAATAAGCATAGAATTGATGAAGTTTGGGAAATAATACAGAATGATCTAAAACTGCATTATTTCGTTTTGGATCATGAAAACCAGATACTGTCGACATGTCATTTAATTATTGTTCCAAACCTGAGTCGAGGATCACGGCCGTATGGATTAATAGAAAATGTTGTAACTCATAAAAGATATAGAAAAAGAGGATTTGGGAAAGCTGTGTTACTACATACTCTCCGTTATGCATGGGATAATGGATGTTATAAGGTCATGCTTTTAACTGGTAGAACCTCAGATGCAGTATTCAGGTTTTATGAATCGGTCGGTTTTAGCCGGCATGGGAAACAAGCTTTCATCGCAAAACCTTGATTACAATGCGTAACACATTTGTTCCCCAAATATCGAGAGTACCTAGTAGGATCTCTATTCAAACCCGATTCACCTGGACCTCATCCGGGCATCATTGTGGTTGGGGGATCAGGTGGTGGATTGAATTCCGCTTCATATAAGGCAAAAATGTTAGCTTCCCATGGGCCGACCGACAAAACGCATTTGAAACGCAATAAACATAATGAATAATGAATCGTACAGATTTTTCCCAGTCTAATTTTCGTTGCAAAATGAGTGACAAATTTTTTCATCAACGTTCTAACTTATTGATATTTTTGCCAGAAGACACCCCCGCCAACCAACCTGTTGAAAACGCCGCCTGGAGGTTATAGCCTCCGGTATCGCCCTGAATATCAAGGACCTCACCAGATAGATAAAGACCCTTTACCAGACGGGAAGACATGTTCCGCGGATCAACTTCCCGGGTATCAACACCGCCTGCTGTGACGATAGCTTCGGAAAACGGGCGGTAACCTGTAATTTCCAATTGAAAGTCTTTGAGCCAGGTTTTCAGACGGCGGCGTTCCCTCGCCGAAATCACTGCACCCATTTTTTCAGGCAGGATTTGATTTTGTTCCAGACAGACAGATACCATCTTCATGGGGAGTAGCCCCCTGAGAATACTTGAGATGGGTTCTTTAGCCCGAGCAGTAAAATCTCTAAGAAGTCTCGCATCCAACTTCTTTTCATCCAGGGCCGGTTTCAAATCCAGGGAGAGACCCAAGGCATCTCCTGCAATGAGACCATCCACAGCCAAGCCGCTCAATGTGAGAATCACCGGTCCTGTGACGCCGAAATTTGCAAAAACGAGCTCTCCAAAAGCATCAGCCTTTTTTTTGCCGTTAATCAACAAACGCACACCGATATTCCGCAGATTCAAATCGGACAATTTCCCGGCAATATCCCCCTTTGTCTCTAAGGGAACCAGCGCTGGTCGAATGGGAACAATCCTGTGCCCCAGAGTTTTGACCAGACGGTAGCCATCTCCCGTAGATCCTGTTGCCGGGTAGGAAGCGCCACCAGTAGCGAGGATAACAGTATCACAGCTGATCTCACTGTTTCCGACCCTGACACCAGTGACACGATTTCCGCTCGTCAATAGTTTCTCAACCGGGGAGCCAGTTCTAATTTCTACACCGCAGCGGCGAGCCCAGTCAGTCAACAATGTCACCACAGCCTGCGCTTTCCCGCCGGCAGGAAAAACCCGTCCACCCCTTTCTGTGACAAGCTCCAGACCGTGCTCCTGCATAAACGTCATTAAATCTGTGTTGAAGAAAGTATGAAACGCCTGTCGTAAAAACCGGCCATTTTTACCAAAATGGGTCAGAAATTCGGTGATATCTGCCGTATTTGTCAGATTGCAGCGCCCTTTTCCTGTAATGGCCAGCTTACGCCCCGGCCGTGTCATTTTTTCCAGCAGAAGGGTCTCAGCTCCAGTTTCCGCAGCCTTCCCAGCAGCCAACAGACCCGCAGGTCCTCCGCCGATAACGATGATATTTTTTTTTGTCATCCTTTTAATCCAATGGATTTTTCTATTCGTATGTCAAACACCCAATCTAGCGCAAAGCGGTTAAAAGTTGAATGAAAAAGGGTGCCACTTTAAAAAATGAAACCGCATGTTGACACAGCCTGTTGAAACCGCAGAGAATTAATTATGAAGTGTTCGACAAGGGAACAGGTATCAACGTAAAAAAAGACTCATGAAAAAATTTTCTATTTTTCTGGGAATCGCCTTTTTCTGCCTGGTTATATTTCTGATTGGTATCAAAATCAGAAGCCTCAGCTATAACGACGATGGCCAGAAACTCGCCGTACGCTGGGAAGGTTTTTACCACGATTATAACTTCCGGGATATGGGATCCAGCCTCAACGAGTGTCTGGGAGAAACGATCTTTCGCGCTGACGTCATGCTGCGAGCTGCCGGATGGTTTTCTGGTTGGAGCTGTGATGGCGTCGGAAATCCCGAGACGATCTTCTCGCTGAATTATGACCCAGGAAAGGCGGAACGCTATTTCTGCCAGAGCGACAACGGAAAAACAATCGGTCGTTTCCACAACACAAATTTCAAACTCAAGGATCTGGAATTTCCTGCAACCTGGGAAAATGAGCAGATGCGATCGGCTGCCTGTGCTTTTCTCGGGGACATCTTTCTGGAGGTGGCGCAAGAGAAAAAGACCCTGCTTCATTGCGATGCCGGAAGAGATCGAACCGGCACAATTGCCGCGTTGATCGCAGCACTGGTGGCAGAAAAAAACAAGGTGTTGAACAACCGTATGTTGGATGCCATCGAATGTGATTATCGAAAAACCACTTCGTTGGACCGGGAAAAATACGGTCGCATGAAAAATTTCATCCGCTATCTGCAAACCCAGGGTGGTGTGGCGATGTTTTTACAAGAGCAGTGCCTGGTGGATGGGGAACTTCTGCAACAGGTCGCTAACAACCTGACACATCCGACATACGGATCGCAGCTTGAAAACTAAAATTTCTTTCCCAAGACATTAAGAATCCGGGCCCAGAGGACCCGGTTTTGGCATAAGCCCAAAGGGCGGTAAAACATGATTCAGACTATCTTCTACTTTTCGGATTCTTATTCGTCATAATCTTAATCTTACTCTACTTGGTAAGAGATGCGTTTTTGAGATTACGATTAAGATTATGATTACGATTAAGTAAAACAACGGCAGAGCCGGTTGAACTTGACCGTGCCAAAGGACACGGTTTTTACTGTTATAATAAAATCCGACATCTGATAATCGATGAAAAATCTGAGTTTATGGCTGATCAGGCTTTGCTCCGCCCTCAATCGGATCAGGAAAATCATTTGAAGGACTTTTTTTTCAGAAATCTGGCCTGAGTTGTTTTTTTTTGCTAGGAGAAGGGAGAGAAAATAGTGTCAGAAAAAACCAGTCAATGAAATCTAAATCGAATCGGAAAAATTAGATGTCAAAGATAAAAAAAATCAAGGTGAGTACCGGCATTTACTGGGTTGAAATACCGGAAGCCCGTCTTTATGTGATATGCGGTTGTCCACCAGACAGTGTCAAACATTTGACGAAAAGAGGCTTGATCGTGACCACCGAAAAAAAGGGGGTAACGTGCGAAACAGGACCCAATGCCATTCTACTATCCGATGCGATGGTGCAGGAGGAGAATATCGCCAACATGGCGGAATTCCCCGTCTTGCAGATGCTTTACCGACAAGGCATGATACTGCCGGGTCATCCTAACAATGATGGCACAAAACCGATTCTGATTGGAAATGAAGAGCAGGTGATCTCACAGATGGCTTATATTTATCGGGGAAATTACGGGCTGGTCTCAGAAGAGGAGATCATGGCGACAGGTATTCCCAAAAATGAAGCTAAGGAGATGATGCGTCTGAAGTTGAAATTCGCATTCGGAAAAATAAGTAGCAGTGAAGAACTGCTTGATACAAAAATTCTCAGAGACAGCCCCGTAAAAATCAAAAAAGGTGTCACCATTCAGCGCCTCCGACCTAACGTATTTAAATTCCGCTTTAAGAAGGAATCGGTCGAGGTGGATCTGAACCTGCAGCCGGGTGTCAGCTATGAAACACCCTACCCATTGGGATTTCACAATATGACACGGGAATATTTCAGTGTCATTCATGCAGGAGAAGGCGACGGTTGGGATATGAATCGTCCCTGTATGGGGAGTATATTGATGTTTCAAGGGAAAATATATCTGATCGATGCCGGCCCTAATGTATTCAAAACCCTGCTATCATTGGGTATCGGTGTCAGTGAAATCGAAGGAATTTTTCACACCCATGCCCACGATGATCATTTCTCGGGTCTGACAACATTAATGCGCGCTGACCACCGCATACGATACTTCGCGACGCCATTGGTTCGCGCTTCCGTAATCAAAAAACTTTCAGCTCTGATAAACATTGATGAGCATCGTTTTTCCAGCTATTTCCAGGTGGAAGACCTGACTTTTGATGTCTGGAATGACATTGAAGGACTGGAGGTCAAACCGATCTTATCACCCCATCCGGTCGAAACCTCAATTTTTGTTTTTCGAACACTCTGGGAAGAAGGATACAAAACCTATTCCCATTTTGCAGACATTGTCTCCCTGGATGTTTTAGAAGGGATGATCGTCAGCGGAAAAAAGGATCCTGGAATTTCCAGAAGTTACTTCAACCGGATTAAAAAAACCTATCTGGAGCCTTCAGACCTGAAGAAACTGGACATAGGCGGCGGGATGATTCATGGACTGGCAGAGGATTTCAAGAACGATGACTCCGGCAAAATCGTTCTCTCCCATACAGGCGATCCTTTGAGCCTGGAACAGAAAAAAACTGGATCTGAAGCCAATTTTGGAACAATGGATGTGCTCATTCCCAGTACTCAGGACTACGCCCACTCATGTGCCTTGGAATATCTGACAGCCTGTTTTCCGTCAGCATCTGCCAATGGTATCCGCATGCTGCTCAATAATCCGATTACCACGTTGAATCCCGGGACAGTCTTGATGAAGGGTGGTGACGTCGCTGACCGGATCTATCTGATTTTAACCGGGTATGTAGAAAAAATATCGCAGAATGCAGGGTTTTCAAACATCCTGAACGCCGGAGCACTCATCGGAGAAGTTTCTGCCTTGACCGGCGGTCCTTCCAATTCAACATATCACACTGCCAGCTACGTTCAGGTGTTGGGGTTTTCTGCCAGTCTTTACACGGCGGTGATGAAACAGAGTGGCCTGTTAGAAACAAATAAACAGTTACGGGGAAAGCGGAAATTTCTGCAGGATACCTGGCTTTTTGGTGAAGGGATCTCTTCACCTATCCATACCGCACTCGCAGAACAGATTAAGCTTCACGTCTATCCGGTGGGTTACGAATTTGACAATCAAAATGCCAGCGACCTTTACCTGGTAAAACAGGGACAGGCTCAGTTATTTGTAGGCCATAATCTTTTGGAAACGGTCACCGAAGGTGGATTTTTCGGTGAAGACAGTTTTTTCGGAATGCCTTATTTGTTTGGTGTTCGTACTGTGGAGCCTCTCGAGGTCTTCCAGATTCCACACGATGCAATCCGTCATATCCCGATAGTCCAATGGAAACTGTTCCAGACCATGCGCGGACGGCGCAGAATATTGTTGATGCCTGGACACAGCGGCGGCAAAATGCTGATCTGGAAAGATGCCTACTCCGTCATGAACCAGGAGATGGATGAACAGCATCAATTGATCTTTAAGCGAGCTAACCAATTGTATGAAAGCATCGATCTCAAACAAACTGCAGCAAAAACCAAGAATGCGCTGTCCGACCTGATTGAAACCACAATCAGTCATTTCAATATGGAAGAGGCGTTGATGGAGGACAGCGAATTTCCGGGCCTGGCAACACAAAAGGAACAACACCAGAAATTTGCCGCGAGATTGTCCGGGATCCAAAAAGCCATTCTTGATGGCAAGCAAAAACTGAATATGGATTTTCTGGATCTCTACCAGGACTGGTTTATCTATCATATCCTCACTGATGACAGGCTGTATAGTAACTATGTCGCCGAAAACGAATAACGAAGGTTTCAGATAAGGCCTTCGCCTAGGAGAATAATATGAATGACTTTAAGGGGTTTTCAAAAAAAACAGTCCAGTTCTTCAAACAGCTGAAAAAAAACAATACGCGCCAATGGTTTGAAGCACACAAGAACGATTATGAAACTCATGTCAAACAACCCGCAGCCGAGTTTGTCACCTCCATGGGGGAAGTGCTGGAAGAATTTGTTCCTGCTATCAATGCGATCCCCAAGGTCAATCAAAGCCTCTTTCGCATAAACCGGGATACCCGATTCAGCCAGGATAAGACCCCCTATAAAACAAATCTCGGCATCTGGTTCTGGGAGGGGATGCAGAAGCGTATGGAGTGCTCCGGCTTCTATTTCCACCTGGACACTGACACAATTATGTTTGGCGCCGGTCTTTACATGATGCCCAAACACATCCTGAAGCTGTATCGGGACGCAGTTGTCGAAAAGAAAGGTGGCCTGGCCCTGAGAAAAATGGCCGGCCAGATGAAAAAAAATGGCCTGGAGTTGAAAGGGCAGCATTACAAACGGAATCCAGCAGGATATGATGCCTCACATGAAAATGCCGACTTTCTGCTTTTCAAGGGATTGCATGCCGGAGTCGAAATAGCGATTCCAGATGCTTTCTATTCCGAGGAACTGATCCAACTCGCTGCCGGCCATTATCGTAAAATGCTACCCCTGCACAAGTGGCTGCGGGATTCGGTTCTGTAAAAACTTCGACCTCTCGCTATAGTCAAAAGCGGATCAAATTTTGTTGAAATATCGAACAATTTCTCTGGACAGGACAAGGACATCCCGGCGAAAATACGTGTTCAACGAGGCGTTTTCAGTACGATTTTAACGGCAACTACAAAGACAGAAAACAGAGGACCAGGGGAGAGAATGAAGAGACTATCCGGCACAGAAATCAGTAAGCAGATCAAAGAGGAGTTGAAGAAAGAGGTGATATCACTGAAAGCCCAGGGCGTCAGACCAAAGCTTGCAGTGATTCTGGTTGGGGATGACCCGGGCTCGGCCATTTATGTTAACAGCAAAAAACGGACATGCGCAGAGCTGGGTTTCGGCTCTCTGGAAAAGAAAATGTCCGCCGACACCACACAGTCAGAACTTTTGTCGGTTGTCAATGAGCTGAACAACGATCCATCGGTGAATGGGATCCTCTGCCAGGTGCCGCTGCCTGAACAATGTGATGAACAAGAGGTGATTCAAACGATCGATCCTGACAAGGATGTCGATTGTTTTCATCCCTACAACCTCGGTCTGCTGACAGCGGGGATGCCCAAATTCATGCCCTGTACCCCTTTCGGCGTTTTACAGATCCTGAAACGCAGTGACTACAATACTTCCGGAAAAAATGTGGTGGTCCTGGGCAGAAGCAATATTGTGGGCAGACCCTTGTCGATCCTCATGTCCCTGAAGGAATGGAACGCCACGGTGACGGTCTGCCATTCCAGGACGCAGAATCTGCCTGAAGTCTGTGCCACAGCCGATATTCTGATCGTTGCCATCGGCAGAGCGAATTTTGTGACAGCAGAGTTTGTGAAAAAAGGGGCTGTGGTGATCGATGTGGGAATGAACCGTATTGAAGATGCCACCCATCCCAAGGGATCACGCCTCGCAGGAGATGTGGACTACGCAGGTATAGAGGATATTGCAGCAGCCGCCACCCCTGTTCCCGGTGGTGTGGGCCCCATGACCATCGCCATGCTGATGTACAACACAATCAACGCAGCCCGCTTCCAGGCAGGCATGGAGCGCTTCGAACTCTAATCAGCATTCGCAGCCCGATTTCACATCATACCGTAGCGTTTCAGCTTCTGGTGGAGAGTACGCCTGGTAATTCCCAGTTTCCGGGCGGTTTCACTCTTGTTGTTCCCCGTCAGATCCAGCGCCAGGAGAATGGCATTTTTCTCCACCTCTTCCAAAGGCAGGATTTCAACCGGTCCAGAGGGTTCCAGCACAACCTGTGATGATGGAGAGACCGTAACGTTAAGCATTGAGAAATCTTCGATATCTAAGAAATCATTCCTTGAAAGAATCACCCCTCGTTCAATGGTATTCATCAGTTCCCTGATGTTGCCCGGCCAATCATAGTTCATCAGATAGTTCATGGCAGCGGGCGTAAAGCCCTCGATAGATTTGTTATTTTTAGCAGTAAACTTTTCCAGAAAGGCCTGGGTCAGCAGAGGGATATCATCTCTTCTCGATCTCAAAGGGGGAATTTCCAGGGCAACCACGTTCAGGCGGTAGTAGAGATCTTCCCGAAAAACGCCCTGCTGCACCTGTTCCTGCAAAATCTTGTTGGTCGCGGTAATGACACGCACATCCACGGTGATCACTTTTTCTCCCCCCACACGGGTCAGTTCCTTTTCCTGCAACACCCTCAGTAGTTTCGCCTGCATGGCAAAGGGCATCTCACCAATTTCGTCCAGAAAGATCGTTCCCCCGTCCGCCTGTAGAAAACGCCCGTCCTTCTTGCGATCTGCACCCGTAAAGGCCCCTTTTTCGTGGCCGAACAGTTCCGACTCCAACAGGGTTTCGGTAATGGCAGCACAATTGATTTTAACAAAGGGTTTGTCCTTCCTGTCACTGTTGAAGTGCACAGCGCTGGCGACCAGTTCCTTACCCGTTCCGGATTCACCTGATATCAAAACCGTAGCTTCAGTGGGAGCCACCTGGGCAATGGTTTCCAGCAGATTAACCATCCTGGGGCTGCTGCCAATAATGTTGCGACTGTCAAAATGCTCACCGATACGCATCTTGAGCTGGCGATTCTCTTCCCGCAACTGCACATGTTCCATAGCCCTCGGGATGATCAGTTTCAGCTTGTCGAAATCGAGGGGTTTGGTCAGATAATCGTAGGCCCCTTTTTTGATGGCTGCCACTGACAACTCAATCGTAGAGTAGGCGGTCATGATGATGACCGGAATCGCCGCATTGATCGACTTGATCTGCACCAGCGCTTCCATGCCAGAAACCTTCAGCATACGGTTGTCCATCAGAACCAGATCAAAGGCGCGCTTCTTTACCTGATCAACAGCCGTGGATCCATCATCCGCTTCGGCAACAGCGTACCCCCACCCCTCAAGAAGAGTGACCAGCATGGTGCGATGTGCGTCGTCATCGTCGACAATCAGAATATTGGTGTTATTGTTCATCAGGGAATTCTCCGCTCAGGTCTGGTACAGATATGACAAAACGTGATCCTTTTCCCGGTTGACTTTCAACGGTCAATTTCCCACCGTGGGCCTCAATGATATTGTGCACCACGACCAGACCCAGCCCGGTTCCGGATTGCTTGGTTGTGAAATAGGGGTCAACTATTTTCGCCAGATTCTCCCGGGTAATACCCACACCCGTATCCGTCACGCTGATATCCAGCCGGTCCCGTCCCGGACCCAGATCCAGCAAGACGCCGAGTCGTCCGCCGTCAGGCATGGCTTCTACCGCATTGAGATAAAGATTGAGAAGAACCTGTTTAATCTTATCGCTGTCCAGTGTAAAATTCCCCAGCGGCTCATGTGGTGCTGAAATTTCGATATTCTTTGCGGCGGCCGCCTGTTCAATAAGTTTAAGGGAATCATCTATCAGTATGTTCAGATCGGAATGCTTTGCACTAATAACGACGGGTTTAGACAGCTCCAGAAGTTGACCGACCACTCGATTCAGCCGTTCTACCTCTTCGATCATAATACGTGCGATCTTCTGATCCTGTGGCATATCCGGATAACGCTCTTTGAAATAGGTGGCGAAGCCCTTGATAGAACTCAACGGATTCCTGATTTCGTGAGCGACGCCTGCTGCAAGGCTACCGATCGATGCCAGACGCTGACTCCTGAGGATCTCCTTCTGCAAGGCTTTTACTTGAGAAAGGTCCTTGAGCATCAGGATATAGCTGAGAGGGCCTTCGTCCTCGCTCTTGAATTGCGATATATCAATCTCCAGCGGAATGAGTCGCCCTGAGGAGAGCCTGCAGTCGATCTCTTTCTCAACAGTCTCCGGATGTGAAATGTGATTCTGCACTTGTTCCCAAAGAGATGGCGGCAGGATAGAATCCGCGGAAACTCCGGCCATGTTTTCCGTTTTCAGATTCAGTAAAGATGCCGCAAACGAGTTGACTGATGTAAGCAGATGGTCGCTGTTGAAAGCCACCAGTCCGATGGGCATGTTATCGACCAGGTTCTCGGAAAATGCCTTGATCCTGGAAAGTGAGCTACGAGCACTGCGATAGTTGTAAAACAGAAACAGAACAATGATGCCGAAAGCACTCACCAAAAACAGGATAAAACCCCTGATGATGGCCCGATTTCGGTCATCTGCCCTGGCTGCTTCTAAAGTCTGCAAATTAAAGCCCAGAATAATTGTGGGCACAAAAGGTTCCGTGAACTCCTTCTCTGATGGCGTAAAGCCAAACCGTTCGGAAAACATCTTCATGCGGCCAGGTCTTCCATCGCCTCGCCCCGGTTTTCCCGGACGCATCATTTCATGAAAAGGTCCTCTTCCCATCGTCCTGGAAGGCCGAAAGCTCTTGTACACTTCAAATATTTTTTCCCCCTGTTCGGTAACGACAAATCTCCAAAGCGGTGTATCAGCCTGGGAGACTTTTTCCTGATCTACAAGTGGCTGATGGCGCTTGCCGATGCGGTCGAAGTTATTATGGGCAATCGTCCGACTTCTACTGTCAACCAGCAGGAGGTAGGCAATATCCGGTTGCTGAGCTGTTTCGCTCAGTAATTGTTGCAGCCGTCGGTTCCCCCATCCTCTGCCCATCATTCCGGCCCGGGTGCCGGCCTCGAAAGATCGGATCAGTGCAGCACCCTTTTCCAGCAGCAACTGAGTTCCAAATGATTCCTGGCGATTGATATTCTGGAGGATGACAAACACGAAAATAGGCAGCAGCACGAGTACCGCACCGATGACAATCAGTGGCGGTAAGGTGGCCTTGGAGATTTTATTTCTTGCACTATTGGCCATAGATACTTTTTTATTTATCAGGAGGGGTTTATCAACCTCAGAATCTGCTCGATCCAGTCAGCCGGATTGGTAACAAATTTTCTCTCAGGGATCGTACAAAAATAACTTGGCATAATCTGTTCGCAAAAGTCCCGTAAAGACTAGACATTTTGCAGACAAAATGCCAAGTAATTTTTGAGCCAACCCTTAAACCTTTCTGATGACTGCAATTCGTATACCGATAGAAAACTGAACGTTTATCGTTATCCAAAGACGCTTCTTCCAGTCAATCCGTCTTATTCTTACCATTGATTCTCCCTTTGAAAGAGAGAGGGAATGAGGGCGGTATTCACACAGCGTTCATGAGACGGATATTTAATATCCAGGATCGCTAATTATTAACAGTGGCTGGATATAAAGTATCCACTATTAATAGATTTAAATCAACTTCAATTCTCGACCCCTGGCAGCAGCTTGGGTTCTTTTGTTGACAAAGCCGCTCCCACACGGCTAAAAAAACGGTTAAACACCCAAAAACCGGGCCTGACCCTTCTCACAAAGTCAATCAAACATCAGAGGTAGATACGATGAGCAGTTCTGACGACCGCTATATCCTTTCCATCGATTTAGGAACATCAGGGAGCAAAACAGCACTGACCACAATATATGGCGATGTCATTGATTTCGAATTTGAGGCTGTTCCCCTGCATTTGAAGCCGGGTGGCGCTGCTGAACAGAACCCGGATGACTGGTGGAGTGCCATCATGAACACGTCAAAAAAACTGATCAGCAAAAATCAGGTCCCGCCGGAAAGCATCATTGCGATCTGCAGTTCAACACAATGGGCAGGAACAGTGCCTCTAGACCAGGACGGCAACCACCTTATGAATGCTGTGATCTGGATGGACTCACGGGGAGAGCGGCATGTGAAGGATCTGATCAAGGGTCCGATTAAAATAGAGGGGTATGATATCCGGAAGCTCCTCAAATGGATACGACTCACCGGTGGCGCACCCGGGACTTCAGGCAAAGACCCGGTGGGACATATTCACCTGATTAAAAACGAGTTTAATGACGTCTATCAGAAAACCCATGTATTTCTGGAACCAAAGGATTACATCAACTATCGCTTTACCGGTAAATTTGCTGCATCCTATGATTCCATCACTTGCCATTGGGTGACCGACAACAGAGACCTGTCCAAAGTCGATTACCACAAAGGTCTGCTGAAAATGACCGGTCTGGAACGGGAAAAGCTACCCGATCTGAAGCAATCCATTGATATTCTGGGCCCCATAAAAAAAGAGGTCGCCGCCGAGTTAGGATTGCGAGAGGATGTTCAAGTCGTCATGGGAACCCCCGATCTAATGGCCGCCGCATTGGGTTCGGGTGCGGTCGGAGATGGTGAAGGCCATATCTATATTGGGACGTCGTCCTGGGTTGCAGCCCATGTCCCCTTCAAAAAAACAGATCTCTTTCACGGTATGGCTTCACTGCCATGTGCAGTCCCCGGCCGATACCTGCTTGTCAACGAGCAGGAAACAGCGGGCGGAACCCTGACTTTTCTGAGGGATAACATTCTTTATCACAAGGATGAACTCCTGATGGAAGAGGCGGTTCCGGATCTCTATAAGATTTTTGATCGTATCGCAGCCAAAGTTCCTCCAGGTAGCAACAAAGTGATTTTTACCCCCTGGCTGAATGGTGAGAGAACACCGGTGGAGGACAACACCATTCGTGCCGGAGTACACAACCTTTCACTGAAATCGACCCGTGAAGACATTATTCGAGCGGTAATGGAGGGTGTGGCATTTAATCAACGGTGGGTATTGAAATACGTAGAGAAATTCGTCGGCCATAAAATGCCCTATTTGCACATAGTGGGTGGCGGTGCCAGTTCGGATATCTGGTGTCAGATTCACGCCGATGTACTGCAAAGAGATATTAAGCAGGTCAGCGACCCCATTCAGGCCAATGCCCGGGGTACTGCCTATATCGCTGCAGTCGGAATGGGACTGATGAAATTTGAAGATATCCCCAAGCATCTTAAGATTAAAGAGGTCTATAAACCCAATCCGGATAACCGCAAGATCTATGATGAACTCTTTGCTGCCTACATTGATATCTACAATAACAACAAAAAGATGTACGCCCGCCTCAATCAGGATTTATAGTCAGAATCGCCTGCCAAATGTAACGATCGGTTATGGACAACTCACTCAGAACATTATCCATTTCACATCTTTACATTTTGTGCCCCATTCTGTATTTTTAGATCAGAGTTAGCGAGAAGCTGTTTTTCAAGGTTGATTTTCTGGTTCCCCATTATCGTCACCATGGGTGCTATTACTGTCAGAAGCAGAATGGAGGGATTTGCATATGTCCCACAAGATAAGGTTTAACACCTTGTGGCTGATACCAGTCCTGCTGGTGATGTTCGTGACAACTGCCAGTGGTTTTCCTTTCTCTTCTGATGTTGTGATCGGAAAAATTGTACCTCTGGCAGGCTTAGTGGTGGTCAAACGCAAATCAAAGGGGATGACTGTCAAACCCCCTGCCATGATTATTTATCGGGGTGACAATGTGCTTACCAACGAAAAAGGTAAAGCACGAATCCTGCTGACGGGTGGAAACGAAGTCTTCGTGGGGCCTTCATCAACACTTTATCTAAACAAAAGTTTTCAAAGCCGCTACAACTACAAATACAGCCTGAATCTAAAAGGAAAGCTGCGTGCCAAGATCCAGCGTGTCAGGGGAAGGCGTTTTCGCATTAAAACCAGTACCGCAGTGATCGATGTCAAGGGAACCGATTTTATTGTTGATACCACAACCGCATCAACAACCCAGGTTGCTACTTTCACGGGTCTTGTTCAATTGACTTCATTGAAAACAAAACAGAAGGTGGATATTCCCTCAGGTCAGATGAGTTCTATTACAAAGGTGGGAAAAGTTTCAAAACCGAAAAAGGTCGAGATTGAAGTCGTTAAGGATCTGGAAGACACCGGTAAAACAGGGATCAAGGAACTGGATACGATAATGAAACCGCCACCCCCTCTGGATCCGACGATTAAAATGGACATTGAAGTTGAACCTCCGCAGAAACTGCCTCCAAAACAGGTAGCGCAAGCGGAGATTCAGCCTGAAAGGAGTGTGCCGGAACCAATCCTGGCTGACAAGGAAGAGGAAGAAATTGAGCCGGAGAAACCCGTCTCGATGTGGTTTTATGCTGAAGAGTATCGAAAAAGTAATCGCTGGGGATTTGGCGTTGCCCCCTCATTGAGCCCCTATGTTGGCGGTGTTCTGGGTTTAGATTTCAACCTGACGGCCCGGTCTCAATTACATTTACAGTATTCACAAGGTGCCTATGACGAGACTGCCGAGAGTACATCATCGGCCGAGAATCAGCTGCAACGAAAACTGAGCGCCATTTCTTTTCGGTACTTTCTATCCGATTCAGGTATTTATTTTGGGGCGGGAGCCGGAAGCAGCCAATTTGAACAACAATTCAACAATAATCCAGGAGTAGTAACCATCTCCGGAAGCGGATCCTTTGTTATGGGAGAAATTGGCATCCAGGCCTATGGAACTGCCTTCAGTTCTACATTTTTTATTTCCATGGGGACACAGTACCTCTCCTATACCAGTTTTAAAGATGATTATCTCTCCGGATCCATTGCTGCAGCAGACTACGAAAAGTTTAAGAGAAGAGCAAAAAATAGCCAGGATGGTATCCTGCTGGGGATTGGCTGGTTTTTTTAGGACAGACCCGAGCGGCAGGGGATTGGTTACAGGCGGATAGCGATCAGCGAATGCAGCGTCCCTGCGATCCTGCTTTACAGACCTTGTTATCATCCCAGGTAGCGCCATCGAAAATGGTGCCGGTGAGTTCTGTATCCTCAAACCGTGCTTTTCGCAGATATGCGTGTTTGAGGCTGGCATTGTTCAGGTGGGCTGTGCTGAAATTGGCCCAGAAAAGATTGGCATATTCGAAATCGGCATCTGCCAGTCGGGCATTTTCAAAATCGGCGTTAACTGCATAGCTGGTGACAAGAGACGCTCCAGACAGGTTGGCATCCTTAAAACCTGCATGGGTCAGAATGGCTTTTTCCAAGTCGGCGCCAGAGAGATTCGCATTTTTCAGCTCAGCGTTAACCAGATTAGCTGAAACCAGATGGGCATCAGTCAGATTGGCATCGGTCAGGCAGGCATATGAAAGTTCCGCCCCTTCCAGATTGGCGAAGCTTAACTCAACACCCTTGAGATTCAGAAACTCAAGATTGGCATAGGAAAGATCGCATGCTTCACACTCCCGGGTCTCCAGCAACTGCTGTAGATCCTGTTTGTCGTAAGCAAGGGCGTTTCCGGAAAAACAGAGAGCCCAACCGCAGACGAATAGCAACTGGATAATTTTATTCATGGCCGAATCGTTGTTTGACATTGATAATATACAATATTTAACTTTTTTCGCTGGTTACGTCAATCATTAATGTAACACAATTAATGCAAAACGATATCCATCATTGTCCTTCTCACTCAGAGGTGAACTGAATATGATTCGTTTAAGTTTGTTATCATTAAGTATTATTTTTTACTGCGGATGTCCGGCGCTATTCGCTTTTGATGGAAAAGACCTCTCCAGATTGTTAAAGACAGGCTCCTGCGATCAATGCAATCTCATCTATGCCGAATTAGAGGGTTCTGATCTGCGCAGGGTTCAATTGCAAAAGGCGATGTTATCTGGCGCAAATCTTCGCTGGGCCAACCTGGAGCACGCCAATCTCCAAGGAGCTGTGCTTGATGGTGCAGATATGAGAAGTGCCAATCTCTCTTCAGCCGATCTCAGCAAGGCGTTTATCAAAAAAGCCGATTTGAGTCAGTCAAATATGCAACTGTGCGATCTGGAGGGGATCTATGCTGTTGATTCCAACCTCAGCTGGTCCAACCTCAGCGAAGCCAACCTGAAGGCCGCAGATCTGAGCGGAGCCACCCTGCTGGGCACCAACCTCAGGAATAGCTTACTGTACGGAGCCAATCTAAAAGGTGCCTATCTGGAAAAAGCCAATCTTTCAGGTGCCGATCTAAATAAAGCCCATCTTGAAGGAGCATACCTGGTTGGTGCAATTTGGACGGACGGCCTCCTCTGCAATGAGAAGTCCATTGGTCGCTGTGTACATTGATCAGGTTGAAGCACCTGCCTCATTTAAACAGCCATAATCCCAGCGTTGGATGAAAAAAATTCCCGAAATATCCGACGTTTACTATTTTCCCCCATAATTACAGTTAGAAACACCTTTTGGAGAGGGCCTTTCTTTCTCTTCTGATTGAGATGTGGCATAATCAGACCACTGGCAACCGCAGGACGGTTGACGATTTTAACCACTTTAATGATCTTGCGCCCAACGAATTCTGAGGGCTGTTTTTAAAAAGAACGGAGCTTGTACAAATATGGAAGATAAACAACAGTGCCACTTTGAGACAGGTATCTATCGACCACCCAGCGAGGGCGGCAGTTATTCCCTGTTACTGAGGATCACCCGAAACTGTCCCTGGAACCGCTGCACTTTCTGCATGATGTATAAAGAAGAGAAATTTTCTCTGCGATCGCCGGAAGAACTCAAGCAGGAAATTGACTCGATTGCATCCGTTTGTGACCAGCTGCTGGAAACATCCCATCAGCTCGGATTTAATGGCCAGATTAATCGACAGGTTGCTCTGGATCTGCTGGAAAAAGAACCGAGTCTGAGTATTCTTCCCGGCTATGTCATGGTGGTCAACTGGCTCATTTCAGGCGCAAAAACCGCTTTTCTTCAGGACGCCAACAGCATCACCATGAAAAGTGAGAAACTTGTGGACGTGCTGCAATACTTAAGGGCAAAATTTCCAACTCTGGAACGGGTCACATCTTACGCAAGATCAAAAACCATTGCTAAAAAAGAACCTGATGAGCTGAAAGCGATTCGTACAGCAGGTCTGGAACGTCTCCACGTCGGATTGGAAACAGGTGATGATGAACTATTGCTGGAAATCAAGAAAGGCGTTACCAGCGAAGAGCAGATTATCGCCGGAAAAAAAGCCATGGCCGCAGGTTTTCAACTTTCCGAATACTGGATGCCAGGACTTGGCGGTAAAGCCAAAAGTCGCCAACATGCCGAAAACACCGCCCGGGTTCTTAATGAAATCGATCCAAATTACATCCGTTCAAGGCCGTTTTTCCCAGCCCCCGGAACCCCGATCCAGGAGGACTTTGCAAAAGGAAAGTTTGAGATGCTCTCAGTTGGTGAACAGCTGACCGAACTTAAAATCATGATGGAAAAGCTGGATTTCACCGCCAAAGTCTGTTTTGACCATGACGGCAACCACTGGACCGATGAAAACGGACAGAGGATTTTCAGCCTTGATTATGAGGGATACCAGTTTCCAGACAGGAAACCGACGGTTCTGGCATTAATAGAAAAAGGGCTCGCCGGATTTAACTAAAATGCCAAATCTGAACGACCGCGAATGGTCCCCCTGAAGCAGGACTCGGTTTCTCCACGCCATCCGCCTCCTTGAGTGTCCATTCCCAGAAAATCGATTGGAAAAAGTCATCTCAAACTCTCATCCATCCTAATCTTGGAATAAACTGTTAAAAGAAATATGTTGGATACAGCAGGTAAAAAACAGACAGGCACCATCGGGCAACAATCGATGATTGTGCTACTGACTTTATGGCTAGGGCATTTCGCTGTGGATAGTTTTACGGGAATCTGGCCGATCTATAAAACACTGGCGGGGTTGGATCTGGTCAAGGCAGGCTTAATTGCAACCATTGGCGGATTTCTGGGTAATGCGCTCCAGATTTTATTCGGTTTTCTGGGCGACCGAGGATGGAGTCGAATTCTTATCAGTATGGGAGTGCTGGCTGCGGGTTCTATTTCACTGGTCTCCTATGTGGATACATCCAATTATTTTTTGATGGGGATTTTGGTCTTGCTGATGTATCTGGGTTCTTCCTCTTTTCATCCGATTGGAACCGGAACAGCCAGTACGTTATCTGCCCAAAATGCCGGAAAACTAACAGCCGTTTTTCTGTCCGGCGGTTTTGTGGGGTATGCCTTTTCCCAGCTGTTATATATGAAAATCTACCAGGCTACCAACGGTCGGACAGCCGGGATGATGATATTTTCGATAGCGGTTGCGGCATTACTGTTTTACCAGGCGCCAACCCCACCGCGTAAGACATATTCCCTGAGGGATGTCTGGGTATCAACCCTCGGATTTCGTAGACCTCTGGCATATTTATATATTATCTTGGTGTTTGCGGCCGGTCTGAACATGGCCATGGTGTTTTTACTGCCTGATCTGCTACAGGCAAAACAGGCATCTAACTGGCTGGTGTTTGGCGGTGGACATATGCTGATGGTGATGGGCGGATGCACCGGACTATTACCGGCAGGTCATCTGGCGGATAAATATGGACCGCGACAGGTGATGCTGGTCGGTCTGGTTGCAATGGGAACATCCATATCCTTGATGTCTTTTTTTCAGGGACAGAACGTGATGGTGCTTGGCGTACTACTCTTTCTTATGGGGTCCACCAGTAGTACCTGCAATGTCGTCGGGGTGGCCTATGGAGTGAGATTGATGCCGCAGCATGCACGCATGGTTTCCGGCCTGCTGATGGGTAGCGCCTGGTGTATTGCCGGTGTTTCAACTGCGATCGGTGGCTGGCTGGCCGATCCAAAATATGGAGGATCACCTGACAGTGCTATATTATGGCTGACCCTGGCAGTTCCTCCAGCACTGCTCATTTGCTACCTGCTGCCGAGAACTAAAAAGTGAATCTTCCTTGTCTGCTACTCTCTTCTGTTTTTCTTTACTTATTCTGCTTTTCTTCAAGTAACTCCTTTAACACTGAGTATCTTTGACACAGTTTACTGACCTGCGAGGCCGAAAGATCAACGCTTTTTCCTATCTCCATAAATGTCAACCCTTCTTGACGCATATTATACGCTTTTTTCATTTGCTGATATTGTTTCTTCCTGCCACGAGTCATTTTACCCAGTTTCAATCCGATCCTTTCTTCTTCAATTAGGATCTGCTCTACAACTTTACGCCTGCGTTCTTCTATTTTGCTTTTTTGCTCCAGAAGCTTTAAAAGCTTTTTACTCTTCTCATTATCAGCCAATTCCATTTTTTCCAGAGTTTTTGGTGTTAGAGTTTAATTTTAATTGTTTTAAACATCATATCAGGTGTCTGCTCACTTATCCAAGCAAGATCTTCCCCATTCCCGTAATTCAACCATCCAACCCATGGTAACTCCTCCTTCGATTATGAATGTGTTAATAGCATTTCCTTTCTGACTATTCTCCACTTCGTTTCAAATAGGTAACAAATTCTTTGTTTTGGAAAAAAATATTTTTGTTTTTCCCTCTTATTCTTTATACCCAAAGTCGCCTTTGTGGCGGAGAGAGGGATGACAGCTCAGCTCCTATTGAATCTGAAATAGATTGACGAAACACCAGAAACAAAATAGATAAGTTGGAGAACATTAAAAAATAGAATCGTAATCACAAAAAAATGAGTAGTTATGGCAGCTAAAAAGGATATAACTAATAATTCTGACGCGGGAACAGTGCAGGATATTCCGGACGAACGTTACGATTTGCTGATTCTACAGTCTTTGAGGCGAATCATGAGAGCCGTGGATATATACTCCAAGCGTTTGAGTACCCGCTATGCCATTACCACCCCTCAACTGGTCTGCTTGATGACCATTGTCGAAAAAAAGGTCATCACTGTCGCGGCTCTGGCAAAAGAGATCCATTTAAGCCCCAGCACCGTGGTTGGTATTCTGGATCGCCTGGAAGACAAAAAACTGATTAGTCGGAAAAGAGACAAGCAGGACCGCAGAATGGTCAAAATCAGACCAACCACCAAAGGAAAGGAGTACGCCAAATCCGCTCCATCGCCCTTGCAGGACAAATTATTGGGATCATTGTCGAGGCTTTCAAACCTTGAGCAAGCGGCTATTTCACTTTCCCTCTCGAAAATAGTCGAATTAATGGAAGCCGAAGAAATCGATGCCAGCCCATTACTGGCAGCAGACCGGATAAACAGTACTGAACCGGTTTAAGGTAGTTCGAGCAATAAAGACAAACCAACCGCTACTTGACAGTTTTAAATCCAGCTGAAATAATTACAGACACAATTATTCGTACACGAATAATAGGACAATGAATATGTTTGACTGAAACGTTAACTTGTTTCAGACTCCCAATATTCTCGCCAATTCCACCAACATCTCGTTTAAATACCACCGGGACAGCACAAATCGATTGGCAGACACCAAATTGTCGTCTATGGGAGCAGAATCCCCTGTAATAGTTACTCATTTTTACAGAAATGGTTTCCTTTCAGGATTGATTTTCCCAGGGAGAATTTTGGGGCATTACCAGGACATATCAAATTCGCAAACTCAACGTTGGCATATATGACAGAAGAAATAATCAGAGTTGAAAACCTCTACAAAATTTTTGGACATTCTCCACAGGAGGCTATGAAAATGCTGGATAAGGGGATGGACAAAGAAGAGATTTTCAAGGAAACAGGCATGACGGTCGGGGTACAGGATGCAAATTTCAGCGTCAGAACAGGTGAAATTTTCGTCGTCATGGGGCTTTCCGGTTCGGGAAAATCAACTCTCGTTCGTATGTTAAACAGATTGATCGAGATCACATCAGGAGCCGTTTTCGTCAATGGCCGAAATGTAGCGGATCTAAATCAAAAAGAGCTGACAGAACTCAGACGAACCCAAATGAGTATGGTCTTTCAATCCTTCGCCCTGATGCCTCATCTCAGCGTCATTGATAACGCCGCTTTTGGCCTGGCACTGGCCAAAGTCGAAAAAACCAAACAGCAGGAACGGGCGATGGAAGCCTTGGAACAGGTGGGATTGGGAGCCTGGGCAGACAGCTTCCCGCATGAACTGTCAGGCGGGATGCAACAAAGAGTTGGACTTGCCAGAGCACTGGCCGTCGACCCCCAGATTATGTTGATGGACGAGGCTTTTTCAGCACTCGATCCTCTGATTCGAACTGAAATGCAGGATCAATTGCTCAGTTTGCAGGAAAAACATAAGAGGACGATTGTCTTTATCTCTCATGATCTCGATGAAGCTATGCGGATAGGGGATCGAATTGCCATTATGGAAGGCGGTCGTATTGTGCAGGTCGGGACACCAGATGAAATCCTGCAGAATCCAGCGAACGATTATGTGCAGGCATTTTTCCGGGGAGTGGACCCAACCAGCATCCTGGTTGCCGGTGACATCGCCCGGGAAACCCAGATCACTGTGATCAAATTTCCAGGAAAAGGCCCCCGAGCAGCCCTACAGCGATTAATCAGCCACGATCGTGAATTCGGTTATGTGCTGGATAAATCCAAGCGTTTCCTGGGCGTCGTCAGTACTGACTCGCTTAAAGAGATGATCACTAATAATACCAAAATAGATGACTTCTCAGACGCTTTCCTGGAAAACGTCACACCGGTAAATGCTGACGATTCAATGCAGGACATTCTGGATGAAGTAGTGACACGTCCCTGGCCCGTGCCTGTATTGAACGAAGAAAAGCAATATGTCGGGGTAATATCGAAAAACATTTTTCTCCGGACACTCCAACAGAACACAACGAACTAAACAAGCAATATGAGCTGGTACACATTTGAAGAAAGAGTTATTCCATTGGACGACTGGATTCAGTTTGGCGTTGACTGGCTGGTTGAAAACCACCGAGATTTTTTTCAGTTTATCAAATATCCGGTCGAACAGTCCGTTGACGGAATCAGTTGGCTGTTGATTTTCATGAACCCTTGGTTGATTATCCTGACTTTTGCCGTCTTAACCTGGAAATTCGCCGGGAGAATCACGACCTTTTTTACGATATTTACTTTTATCTTAATTGGTCTTCTGGGGTTGTGGGAAGATACGATGACGACCCTCTCCATGGTTCTGGTGTCCGTCCTGTTCTGCGCTATTGTTGGCATTCCTCTGGGAATTGCCTCCGGGCGCCGCGATCGGTTTGACACCTTTTTACGCCCCATATTGGACACCATGCAGACAACGCCTGCTTTTGTCTATTTAATACCCGTTGTGATGCTCTTCAGCATCGGAACGGTTTCAGGGGTTATTGCGACGATTGTGTTTGCGATGCCGCCCATTGTCCGGCTGACCAACCTGGGAATCCGACAGGTACATCCAGAATTGGTTGAAGCCGGAGAAGCCTTTGGTGCCACTCCCTTGCAAGTTCTGATCAGGGTCCAGATTCCTCAGGCATGGCCGTCTATCATGGCAGGTTTGAACCAGACGATCATGATGGCACTGTCCATGGTTGTGATCGCTGCTTTGATCGGTGCAGGTGGACTTGGGACGCCAGTGTTCCAGGGATTGAACAATCTGAACATCGGCCTGGCAACCATTGGCGGTCTGGGAATTGTCTTGCTGGCAATGGTTCTGGATAGAATTACCCAGGGTATGGGTAAGTAAGAAGTACAATTTGTAACTATTTTGCCTTTACGGGTATCAGGAAGCATTTTGTTATAGATGCCCAAAACGTATCAGGAGTTTCTACTGATACGTATCTTTTAATTTATTCGGAGAAATCTATGAAACGTTTGGTTGTCAGTCTTATCATGTTGTCTTTTTTTTCGTTTTCGGCGTTTGCCTATGAAATGTATCCCGGTAAGGGTAAAACCGTTCGACCAGCTAGAGCCACATGGAATACGGGGTACTTTCAAGTCGCGCTAATCAGCAAGGGTCTGGAAACATTAGGATATAAAGTCAAGTCGGTTAAGGAACTGGCAAACCCACTATTTTATAAATCGCTCACCCTGGGTGACCTGGACTTTTGGGCCAATGGCTGGTTCCCGATGCACTGGGCACAAACTCCTAAGGACTTCAAGGAGAAGGCTGGATTATACGGTACAGTTGTAAATGCAGGTGGACTGCAGGGATTCCTGATATCCAAAAAGCTGGCGGATAAATTCAATATTATTTCCCTGGACGACTTTAAACGATCCGAGGTCAAGAAGGCTTTTGACACAAATGGTGATGGAAAAGCAGACCTTGTAGGCTGCCCTCCTGGATGGGGATGTGCCGGCATTATTGCTCATCATATGAAAACATACGACCTGAAAAAGCATATCAACGTTACGACAGCAGCATATGCCGCCAGCATGGCAGATACCCTGGCCAAGCATAAAAAAGGACAGGCGGTCTTTTTCTATACCTGGGCCCCTAACTGGACTATTTTCAAATTGTTGCCGGGCCGCGATGTCGTATGGATTAATGTCCCCAAAATCGTACCTACTACTTCCCAGGAAAAAGGTCGTGACCTGATGACTGTTGCCGGTGTTGAAGGGGCTGTAACAAATCCTGTTAAACTGGGCTTTGTCGTCAGTGATATCCGAATTGTGGCAAACAAGAAGTTCATGGATAAAAACCCGGCACTGAAATCATTTTTTGCAGCTTTTACGCTTCCCTTGAAAGATATCAACGAGCAGAATACCAAAATGCAGGATGGAGAGAATTCCGCTGCTGACATTAAAAAGCATGTTGATCAATGGATTGCAAAAAACAAAAAGCTGTGGGGCATGTGGATCGAACTCGCCAGAACAGCTGCTGAATAGGTTTGCAGGATTTTAAAGGGGACTTTGTTGCACGAACAAGTCCTCTCCTCAAAATTTATCATCCCATATTTTCAAAAAAAGTTGTCTTGAATGTTGTCAGGTTGGCACGGGTTATGGTCAAACAACTTCAAGCGCACGTGAAAAAAGGATCTGTCAAAATAACCTTATTATTGACTTTCAAGATAAACGTGGCCTGTCCCAGCCACGTCAGCGAGTTTTGCTGTTTTAGATCCTGATAGTCTTCGATTGCCTGTTTCTCTGAAATAAAATGATCCCGCGCAATTTCAGGCTCTTGAAAAGAAGCCTGCATTCTTTTCCACCAGAATTCAAATCCCAAACTGGCTTCTTGACGAACCAGCAGGTAGTTCTGAAACCCATCTCTCGTGTGATGTTTTGGTATCGAATTGGCCAATAGAACTGATTCAGGGACCCCAGAACAACTGAGGAACATATTTGTGCCGACCAATGATCCCATTTTTAAAAAGCATCTTCTGCTAAGGTTCACGTTTTTCATCTCTTTAGTCCTGGCCTGTCGGGTTAAGGCGGTCTCAACGGCTCATTTATTGTGTAAATGACGTTTCTGTCCTCACGGCATACGTTATAATCATTCAGATTTAAGAGCAAGTTTTTCCCACTGTTCGACATTTACCCCCTTGATCAAAAGCCATATCGGAAATAACACTTCCCCCCAAAAGGTAAACAGGACAATCTCTTTGAAGCTTGGGAAAAGAAAAATCCCAAAGGAATCTATCAGATAGCCAAAACAACCAATTATCAGTAAAATGCCCAGAACCCTGGGAAGAAAACCTGACATAAAAACCAGATATCCCATCGGAAACAGCCAAAGGCCAAAAAATATCCCGGCGATATATGCTCCCTGTCTGTGCAGATCAAGAAATAACATCATTTGAGCATGCAGCTGTTTTGTTGTTAATCCGGTCAA
>Ga0233437_1002693_pt1 | contig 25792 bp, 25 predicted proteins | sample SI_122_August201_FD_182714 | JGI IMG/M metagenome (GOLD analysis project Ga0233437, IMG submission 182714) | Seawater microbial communities from Saanich Inlet, British Columbia, Canada - SI_122_August2016_200_MG | ecosystem: Environmental > Aquatic > Marine > Inlet | place: Canada: British... | reverse complement strand
ACTGGAACTGTCTATTCTGAGACAACAACGGCACACCTTTGTCCGATTCAAGAGGAGGGTAGCCCACGGCTAGTTTAATTTTGTTCTTTGAGTTTTTTTTCATTATTTTATTCCTGTCATCCTCGCACTAGCGAAGTCTAACTCCATTTGTCATCCTCGCGCCCCGCCTTGGCGAGGTAGCGGGGATCCAGTTAGACTTGTCAATGTTAATCCTGGATTCCCCCCCGCCTTTGGCGGGGGAGAATGACATAGTATCAATTTCCATCAGATTTTCCATTGAAAATATCCTTGAATAAACTTAGCACCATACCAAACATGTGTGGCAAATATAGCCGGAATAGATATCAGCCCCTGAAAGATACTGCCAGATTTATAACCAACCCAAACAGCATTTATTAAAAGTAAGAAAACATATATATCTAAGCCTGTCTGGGTTAAATCTTCCAACCAATACATACCAAAACCATCAAGCAAATTAATAGCTAGACCAAGGGCTAGAAGACTGGGTAAAAAGTAGACCAACCTAGCTGATGTCTGGGGCAACTGATGAACAAAATACCCCCGATGTAGGCCAAAGTTGCCATTTTGTTTAAGATGAGGCCACCATAATGAGCGACGGTGATGAAAAACCACTGCTTTTGGTTCATAAATTATTATTTTACCTAGCTTAACTAAATCCAGACATAACTTAGTGTCTTCTCCTGGAAAGTAGTTGGAGTCAAAACCGCCAACCTCATTGAAGTCTTTTTTTCTAACTAACAAATTCATAGCCGGGAAATCATCCACCTGCCTCTGTTTTCCAGGTAGAAATCTATATGTATAAGGACCAGCTCCAAGTGGTGAAGAACTAACCCAACCAGAAGCTTCTTCCATAAAACTTGAATTTATTGGAGTTACACCTGGACCACCAACAGCTGCAACATAATTCTTTTTAAAATGGGGTAAGGCATGTTTTAACCAGCTTTTATCTGGATAGGCATCGCTATCTATAAATGCCAAGATCTCACCTTTTGCAGTCTTTGAACCCAGATCTCTTTTTTTAGCTGGTCCTACGGCTCCAGAAGAAATAATCCTAGTTTTCTTCCAAGCATTTTTTCTGATTTTTTTATCCACCACAATAATAACTTCATAGCTGAGGTAATCTAGCTTTAACAGATGCGACATAGCCTCTACAAGAAGCTGGTCAATTTTTTTCACTGGAATGATGATCGAGAAATGTAAACTTGACATATTAAACTAGTCACAAGTCTATCATCTTTTTATAGATCTCAAGTGCATAGTTGTAGATAGTAGACAGGATACGACTAACAAGCTAACCGCCATAATATTGATGGTCATAACTTGTTCAAATGATTGATGATATAAAGTCAAGGCCATAGCTTGAAGAAGTAAAATCCAGAGGGTATTTAGACTAGCTCTGTGGTTGATAGATATTAAATATCCAACATACAAATAAGCCAGCGAATAACCTACGCCAAAAATGCCAGCCAAGTATGCAACCGGAGCAATCTGTAAAAATTTTGAACTAAATATTAATTTGACTACCAATTCTGGGAAGAAATAATAACCTACAAAAATAGCCAGGCCACTAATCAGTACTAATAGTGACGTACCTAGCAATATCTTGAGACTATCTTGTTTACTATCTCTACCAGTGAAAAATGTATAGGCAACTGTGGACAGAGGTAGGGTGAGGTAGAAAATTACTTTGGCTAACAAAGACAAACTGGCATACAGTCCAACTTCATCAGGTCCAAAATATTTTTTGACTAACATCACATCTATGCTTAACATACCCACCATGCCCAGAGTAGCCAAGATAGGTATTAAAATGTGTTTCTTTTTAAAATATGTCAGGGGACTACTTAACGTGTATTTTAATACTTCCAGCTTACTCGGGCTTGTAATAACCCATCTTCTAGCAATGACCACAGCAACTAATACGGCCAAAACCATAGCTAGATACAAAAGTGGTAATTTAGGTATAAAGAATAGAACTAACCCACCTACAAGTATCTTAAGAACAGTCATCAATATCCCCACCATGCCCGAGGTAAAGAATTTTTTAACAGCTTGAAGGGCAGAGGCGTACAGTTGAATAGTAAGGGTGAGTAGTGTCAGGGCTAAAACAAAAATTACACTTTCTAAACGCAAGTTTGACCATTTTGCCAAAATAACAGCTACTACTGCCAATACGACTACAATTAACAAAAGTTTTTGCTTAATGTTTTGTACAGCCCAGCTCTCAATTTTATTTAACAATGCTTGGCGATGTACTAGGGACGTCATGCCAATTCGCTTGATTAACAAGACGTTAACTGCACCAAAGGGGAGGGTTAACATGCCAAAGTAAACAATAGACGCCATATACTCGCCGTATAAATCTAAAGGCATTAGCCTGGCCACCAACAAATTAAAGATATAGCCTAAGAAACTTACGCCAAAAGATATGAGGCTAAAGACCGTCGTCCCTCGCAAGAATTTATTTTGAAGAAGTTTATTAAACACAACTTATAGTGTAGGTTAGAAAACCCTCATTTACAAACAAGAGTTCGAATTTGTTATTTGTCTCTATCTTTTTACCTTTTTTTCAATTTGCTATTTTTTGCTATTTTGTAATGATTTATAGGTATTTTATTAATAGTTAATTGTTATAAAGGGGTCGTTTGAGGATTGACTTTAGATATATTAATAATCAATTATTAGTAGTTGATTGGTACAATACACTCTTCTGCTGATAATAATCTGTAAGTTTCTCAAGAGACCTTATGCCTATAGAAACAAAACACTGTATTGATTTAGGACTATGTCATAATGGAGCTAGACCCAAAGTTTGTTCTGATATTAATTGCCCAGCCCAACGTACCTGCGCAAAATCCTTACCTTCCTTACTTGACTTACAAAATCAATCAGTTTTTTTTCCTACAGACTTGTTTCCTTTATTATTTACAAATAGTTCTAGTACAGACAGAGCACCATTGGGTGCAAATGGTGTAGAAATGAGAATTGGTTTCGCTAATTCAATGGACGTATATATTTCACCAGAAACCTGTGCCATATATCTCAAACATCATTTGGAAAGATTTTTAGGTGAACAAACAGAACTGACTTATAGTTTCATGTCGTGGTTTACAAAAATATTAGAACTATTTGCTAATAGCAGTAGAGTTTTTATATCGGCTCCATCAGATACACAAATTGTACTTGAAGATGACTTTTCTACAGTATTGACCTTATCATCCAGTATGCCAGAGTTTAAACCAATGCAACAATTAATAACAAATGGTTCTGTACCAGTAGGTCACGACAGAGGAAACTTAGTCATTCTACACGCTATTAACTCCAATGAAGCAGTGGAATTAGCTAGCCTTGTATCACAACACCCTCAACGCTACTGGGATCAACTACAAAAAACAAAACCAAGCTCTTCTTTATCTATGGCGCTTAAAGATTTTGCATTTTTCTCTCAAGATAACCCGAGGTGTGAATATTTAAAACACCTAGCTTCTTGCTCATACGGACTTAAATTAATTCCAGAAGACGATCTAGAGAGTAATCCTGATATTTTCATCATATGTAATGGAGAGCTTGCAACAGTATCAATTTATGACGATTATTATGAATTATTTTGGGAGTTGTGTTGTGGCAATGATACAAAAGTGAATTACCAGACTCATGTAAAAGAAGATGGAGAAGCAATAAGGAAAGCTATATATTTCAAGCCCTCAACTAATGAAGATGGACTAACAAGTATTACTGCACTTATTAATCCTAGTCAAACAGAAGTGCTAACAAATACTTTGTGTGTTTTTCATATCGATGATAATTACCAAGTGGTAACAAATGATATTCAGCAGGATTTAAAAAAGGGTAAAAAACGTAAGCGAAAAAAAATTAAAACAAAAGTGCTAGAACATAAAAAGCAACCAAGAAAACCGAAAAGGGTAAAAGTAATTCAAAAACACACACAAGAAGTAGTGGCTAAAACCAATCCTTCCAATGAACTAACCAGAACACAACGCAGAAAAAATACAAAAACACCCAAATCTACTTATTTGGATATCAAAAGAGCTTATATTCACTCATCTGGTCACAGAAATGGAAAAAGTAATTAGAATTAAATTTGACTAACTCATCACTCATTGTTTCTAAACCACTCCACCGTTTTTTTGATCCCTGTGTCAAAACTTACCTTGGGGGACCAGCTTAGTAAGTTTCTGGCTTTGGTAATATTTGGTTGCCTGCGAGTAGGGTCATCACTGGGTAAATTCATGTACTGGATGTTGTCACTATCTATATCTGTACCTTGAACAATCAGCCAAATTTTTCTAGCTGTGTTTAAAATTGTATGTTCATCTGGATTGCCTAGATTGACAGTTTCACCTTTGGCGTCTGGGTTAGTCGCTAGTTTTATCAAACCCTCAACTAGATCACTTACAAAACAGTAAGACCTGGTTTGAGAACCATCCCCATAGATGGTAATGGGCTGATCTGCCAATGCCTGTTTGACAAAGTTTGATATCACTCGACCGTCATCTGGATCAATTCTAGGACCATAGGTATTAAAGATACGGGCTATTCTGATATCTAGACCATCATTTCTGGTGTATACACCACAGATGGTTTCACCCATTCTCTTACCTTCGTCATAGCAAGCTCTGGGTCCATTGGGATTAACGTTACCCCAGTAGTCTTCTGTTTGGGGGTGAATTTCTGGATCGCCGTAGACCTCACTACTGCTGGCATACACAAACTTGGCTTCTGGACATTCTTTTTCAATATACTCAAGTAGTCTATCCGTGCCTAAACTATTCACTCTGTAGGTGACTTTTGGATTTTCTTGATATCTAGGAGGACTAGCTGGTGAAGCGAGATGAAAAACGTAGTCAAATTTGGGTAAATTAACTCCCCTGTCTGGGTTTATGAGATAACTACTGGGTTCTTCTATCACATCTGCCTCTATAAATACAAACTTAGGTGATCTAGATAAATTTATCTTGCGACCAGTAATAAAGTTGTCTACTCCAATGACTCTAGCTCCCATTTCAAGTAGTTTATCTACCAAGTGTGAAGCCACAAATCCTGCAGCTCCTGTAACTAAAACTTCTTTGCCAGACAAGTTTATCTGGGATGAATTATTTAACATCTGCTTCCTTTTTTACCTATCAATCCATTCTAACAAAAATGTCACAGACTTGTTGCGGAATGCATAAATAACACCTTAAATAGTCATGTTTCTTATTTCGCAACCAGTCTATAATACTCTTGTATCAAAATAATGATAAAAGCACTTCTTCAAAAACTATCTCACCTTAATCCGGCTATAGCTACAGTTTTGGTCTTACTGATAGCTTTCTTGCTTCGCCTACCTCAACTGGCTGGTTCTTTTTGGTTGGATGAGGCGGCCCAGGTTCTGGAAAGTGCCAGGCCATTTTCTAGTCAACTGGATATTGTCAATGATTTTCAACCCCCCTTGCTTCATTACATTACTCACTTTGCTATTAAACTGGGTCAGCCCTTGGGTTTAGATAAGGCAGAGTGGTGGCTTAGAACCTGGGCCGCCCTTATCCCTGGTTTAATCACTATTTTTTTCACTATCAGGTTGAGCAATCAATTACTTAAAACTAAAGCTTCAAAAACCTGGGTCGGCTTACTGGCAGGAATTTTTATTGCAACCTCATCACTCCACATCTTTTATTCTCAAGAACTACGTCCCTACAGTTTGCCAGCTATGTGGGCCAGTATCTCCTGGTGGTTATTACTCAAGAAAAAACCCGTAGGATTGGGTCTAGTTACTGCCTTGGGACTATTCTCATCCTATCTTTATCCCTTTTTCCTGTTTGGACAAATTTCGTATGTCCTCTGGACAAACAGCTTCAAACTCAAGCTTAAAAAACTGCCCACCCAACTGCTAGCTCTACTGGGAGGAGCAGTTTTATTTCTACCCTGGCTACCCATGTTCTTCAAACAACTCAATGCTGGAGGAGTAGTAAGAACCACCCTTCCCGGCTGGTCGACTGCTGTTAGCTTGCCACAACTCAAAGCCTTACCATTAGTTCTTGGCAAGTTTCTGTTTGGCGTTATAGATCTAGAGATGACAGTAACTTTTATTTGTCTGGGTCTAATAGTCATACTACTGGTTCTACACCTAGTTACTACCGGCATACTAGACAAAACAAAGCATCTCATATCTCCATTGGCCATCAGTTTTTTCTGGCTGGTTATACCTCTTATCTCTGCTTGGCTGATATCTTTCTTCGTACCAGTTATCAGACCCAAAAGAGTTCTTTTACTCCTACCTGGTTTTTATCTAGGTTTATCTAGTCTTATTTATTTAAGTAAATCAAAGCTTAAATACTTGCTTCTTGTCCTGCTTCTGGGCATAAACATATTTGGTACTTTTTCTTACTTTACTCAATCTGAATTACAAAGAGAGAACTGGCGCGAGTTAATCTGGGTGCTTGAAAATAAGTACACGCCCAGATCATCCTCTAACCCAACTGTAGCTGTTTTCTCTTTCCCTGGACCATTTCCACCTTGGACTTGGTATGCAGAGCCAGATTTTCCCACTTTAAGTACTGGCGTCTTATCTGTAGACCAGATCTCCAATCTAGATCCTTTTCTTGAAACTGCATCAGATTATCAAACCTTACTAGTTTTTGATTACCTTCAAGACTTAACAGACAGCGATCGGGTTGTGTTAGGCAAGCTAAAAGAACAGGGATTTGCACAAGATACACTTTTTGCGTATCCTGGTATTGGCTTTGTAAGAGAAATGAAATTATGATTCCAGTTTGTTTTGATATAACTAGTTTGCAGTACGGCAGAGGTGTCTCCCGCTATACCAGTAATATTATTGAGGCATTGGCAAAAAAGAAAGAAGTAGATCTCTGGGCTTATGGCTCTACTGGAAGAACTCACTCCCAACTAAAACAGCTGGTGGATAAACTACCCATACCTAGCAATCAAGTAACAATAGATAGAGTTCCAGTTAAATTTCTACCCTATATCTGGCAACTTGGACTACTACCCCCCACTCGCAAACTGACTAAACCTTGTCTGTTTCATTCTTGGGACTGGCACCAACCATCTCTAGAAAAAAATGTGGGTTTAATCTCTACCATTCATGATCTTGCTATCCTCAAATTCCCAGAAACCGCAGATCCAGATGTACTTAAACATCACAATCTGTCTTGGGAAAAGCTTAAAAAAAATAATGCACATATTATCGCAGTTAGCCAAACCACCAAACAAGATGTGATCGATCTACTAGATTACCCATCAGATAGAGTTCATGTGGTTTATGAAGCTCTGCCTATAGAAACCAAAGAGGTGATGGACAACCTTTCGGAAGAAAAGTACCAAAAAATTAAAGATGGTTTGAAACTAGATAAGCCTTTTATTTTGTTTGTAGGCACTAGAGAACCTCGCAAAAATCTTAAACGTCTGGCAGAGGCAATGAAACCTCTGGCCAAAAACTATGACCTTGTAATTGCTGGGGCCAAATCTGGCAAAAATACTCCAGATTGGCTAAAGCATCCATTTATTAAAGTCTTAGGGAGGGTGTCTGACGAACATCTGGCTGTACTTTATGAAGAGGCCTCACTCTTTGCCTACCCTTCGCTCTATGAAGGCTTTGGCTTACCCATCCTAGAAGCTTTCTCTCATGGCACACCAGTAGTCACCTCAAATAACTCTGGCATGAAAGAAGTGGCGGGCAATGCCGCAGAGCTAGTTAATCCAGAAAGTATCACTAGCATCACCAAAGGTATAGAAAAAATCTTAAACGAAAATTTTGATAATCAACAACTAAGACTAAAGAAAATGATCATTCGTGGACAGATGTTTTCTTGGAATCTAGCAGCCAATCAGATGCTTAAGATCTATGAACAAGCCTACCAAGAACTACTAGACAAATAGACAAAAAAATATGTCTCAAAAAATATTAAGGATAGCTATAGATGGCAATGAAGCTAACACTTTAAATAGAGTGGGGAGCAATGTTTATGCTTTTCATATTCTGTCTCAACTTTTTGAACTAGCCGATGCCAGTCATCACCAAATAACTGTCCTGCTAACTGGGCCGCCTGTCAAAGATCTACCTCCAGAACGCAAGTTTTGGCGATACCAACTGGTTAAGCCAGCTACACTCTGGACCAGATGGGCTCTACCCATATATTTATCACAACAAAAAAGTGAATATGATGTTTTCTACACTCCTGGTCACTATGCCCCCATTTCAAGCCCCATGCCATATATTTCGTCTGTGATGGATCTAGCTTTTCTTGAATACCCAGACATGTTTAAGCTAGCAGATCTGCTCAAGCTCAAACTCTGGACTAAACAAGCTGTAACTGGAGCCAGTAAAGTAGTAACTATCAGCAGATATAGCCAACTAGCTATTCATAAACACTACAATTTAGCTTTACCAGACATTCTTATTGCCCCTCCAGCTCTGGAAGGATCAACTCAAGTTAGACGAACTAGCAAAACCAAAAAACTTCTCAAAGAACACAACATAGAAGCCCCATTTATCCTTTATCTAGGCACAATTCAACCCAGAAAAAATCTGGTCACTCTCATCAAGGCATATGACAGATTAAGGAAAAGCTGGCCAGAGAAGAAGGGTAAAAAGGACCTACCACCACCAAAGTTGGTACTTGCTGGCAAGATTGGTTGGCTGGCAGAGCAGACACTGGGAAGAATTAAACGTTCAAAATATCAAGACGACATTATTCTGACTGGTTTTGTGACACAAGATGAAAAGATGGCACTTTTGTCTTGGGCTAGTTGCACAGTCCAGATAGGGCTCTATGAAGGCTTTGGTATTCCAGTCCTTGAATCACTATCTGCCGGTACTGTGCCTATAGTAGCCAATACTAGTAGTTTGCCAGAGGCAGTGGGTACAGCTGGCATCTTAGTTGATCCACAAGACGAAAAAGATATTGCCCAAGCCTTACTCACAGCTTGTAATCTACCAGTAAAAAAGAGGGCTCAGTATGCCAGGTTAGGCAAAAAGCAACTCAAGAAATTTAGCTGGAAAAGATCTGCTCAAGCTATACTGGAAGCCATACAAGATGTCGCACGTCAAAACTAAATCCCCAGTTGTTCTAGGTATCGATCCTGGTTATGACAGAGTAGGCTGGGCGGTGGGTAAAAAGAATAGCAATTCTATAGATGTCTTAGGTTACGGACTCATCCAAACCAAAGCTAGTGATGACTTGTTTTTAAGATATCAGCAGATCCAACAAGAACTCGTTCAAGTGATTGAAAAACACAAACCTAGTATCTGTGCTATAGAAAAACTATTTTTTTCCAAGAACAAAACTACTGCCCTCAAAGTCTCGGAGGCTAGGGGAGTGATTATTATTACCGCCATTCAACATGGTTTGACCATCCAAGAGTACGGCCCAAATACTATTAAGCTGGCTGTAACAGGACACGGAGCAGCAGATAAACAAGCAGTCACTAAGATGGTCAAGATGCAACTTAAACTAAAAGAGGATAAGATCAACGATGACGCCATTGATGCCCTAGCCGTTGTTTTAACCGCCTGCCTAGTGCCTAATTTTGATATAGTGTAACTTATGATTGCTCAACTTACCGGTAAACCCATTGTTAAAGATACGGAGCTAATTATCGATGTAGCTGGGGTAGGGTACCAAGTGCTAGTTAGTGACCAAACATTGGCCAAGATGAGTGATCAGCCGGAAGTTACTTTAAGTATCTATACTCACGTGCGTGAAGACACTCTGGAGTTATTTGGCTTCATAGACCCCACAGATAAAAAACTGTTCCAACTACTTCTAGGTGTATCTGGAGTGGGTCCTAAAACTGCTTTAGTTATTAGTAATCAAGGAGCCAGCTCCATTACCCAAGCCGTTCAAGAAGCAGATGTAACATTCTTTACCAAAGTTCCCAGAGTAGGAAAAAAACTAGCTCAAAAAATTATCATCGATCTTAAAAGCAAGCTGGGTAGTCTGCGAGAGCTTGAGCTAGGTGGGGTGACAGATCCCAAACAAAAGGAAGTAGTCGAAGCCCTGCTAGCTCTGGGTTTTGAAGAACAAAAGGTCTATCAAAGTCTTCATCAGTTAGATCTAGATAAGGATATTTCGCAAGTGGTTAAGGATGCTATTAAGAAGATTGGTTCAAGTCGGTAATGAGTTTTCATAACGAATTGTATGTTTTCTAGTGGATTTTATAGCTTCTATTAATTGAGCAGATATAAAGTGAAGAAAAGTTTCTCTTGAAATATTAATTTTTTCTTTGTCAAAATGCAATTTTTGTGATCCAACTAACACATTTAATGGATCAATTATTTGACTAAGTCTCAATTGAGATAATATTTGCTGATTATTCTCACCATCTAATCCATACTTAACTACGACGAGTTGTTTTACTCCATTCATATCCACAATTATCACCTCTATTTCTATATTCTCATATCCAGGTATTTTTTCTATCTGTTCTGCCAAATGGACATTAAGAGCTTCTACAAATATTGGATCTATTGTTAATAGATTTTCAATCTGCAAACTCATACTATTGGTCAGCTTATCAATCAGAGCAGTGAAATCAGCATAATTTATCTGTTCTTCTTCCAGCTGGGCAATACAAGCCCTACCATCCCTATTACAACTTTCTTTGCTTGCATCTGCCATTTCTTCTCCTCATTGTATATTATTATCTATGTCACATTATATCAGCATGACACTCATGCAATTAATGATAAAAAATATCCTAGATCAAGGATGACTCACTCTGATAAAGAATGGTATGATCTTAATTAAACTTCATGCCAAAACCTAAACCCCAACCAGACACAGACCAAACAGTATCTCCAGAAGAAGAGCAGCTTTTTACCTCTCTACGCGCCCAGAACTGGGATCATTTTTTTGGACAAGAGAATATCAAAAAAGCTCTTTTAATTGCCATTGAAGCCACCAAACAACGCAAAGAGTCTCTGGATCACACCTTGCTTTACGGCCCCCCTGGTTTGGGTAAGACCACTCTGTCTCATCTAGTCGCCAAAGAGCTGGGAGTAAATATCCGAGTTACTTCTGGAACTGCTATTAGTAAAACAGGTGACTTAGCGGCAATTCTTACCAGCCTAGAACCAGGTGATGTGTTATTTGTAGACGAAATACACAGACTACCTAAAACCGTCGAAGAAACCTTATATCCAGCTATGGAGGACTATGCTCTGGATATTGTGATAGGCAAGGGACCTTCGGCTAGAACTCTGCGTCTGGAACTGCCCAAGTTTACTCTTGTAGGAGCCACCACTAGATTTGGTTTGCTGGCGGGACCATTTAGAGATAGGTTTGGCCTGGTTCATCGCTTAACCTACTACTCCCCAGAGTCACTTAAAACTATCATCCAAAAAGCATCAAAAAAGCTAAAGATAAAACTGGATGAAACTGCATGTCTGGCTATTGCCAAGAGATCTCGAGGCACTCCCAGAATTGCTCTTAAACTACTCAAAAGAATCAGAGATTTTGCTCAAGTTAAAAATATTAATAAAGTAGGCCTCTCCACCGTCACCAATGCTTTAGATATGCATAGAATAGACGAGCAAGGTCTAGACGAACATGACCGAACTTTGCTTAATCAATTAATTAACAAACATGATGGAGGGCCAGTTGGCTTAACCACCCTGGCAGCAACTTTAAATGAGGATACCGGGACTATCGAAGAAGTCATAGAACCATATCTACTGCAGATTGGTTTTCTAAAGAGAACTCCCAAGGGAAGAGTTGTTACCGAGATAGCCAAGAAACATTTATCAAAATAGTAAACAGTAAAATAGAAATCATATACAATATGCCTATGATCCAAAAAATTATCCGTCGCCTCCAAGCTATTTATCTAGAGTTTATCACCGGTTTTCTCTGGTGGTTTGTAGGTCTGCTACCGTGTCATCACTGCAGACGATTCTTTTATCGCTTGTTTGGTATGAAGATTGGCAAAGGTTCAACTTTACACATGATGGGCAGAGTCTACGATCCTAGGTTCATTACATTAGGTGAAGATACAATTGTTGGTGAAAAGTTTACCCTAGACGGTAGAAGACAACTACCTGGTTCCAAAGGTGGCATTACCATTGGTAATCATGTAGATATTGCCAGCGAAGTTATGATCTGGACAGCCGAACACGATGTTCATGCCCCAGACTTCCATCCCATAGAAGAACCAGTCACTATAGAAGATTATGTCTTTATTGGTCCCAGAGCCATAGTTTTACCTGGAGTAACTATTGGCAAAGGAGCGGTGGTTGCGGCAGGAGCTGTGGTCACCAAAAATGTTCCAGCAGGAGAAATCGCAGGCGGAGTCCCAGCCAAGTCAATAGGGCAGAGGCAGACCAAAGAGTTTAACTACAAACTTGGTAGAGCTAGGTGGTTTCAGTAGGCAAACAACCTCTTAATAAATATGTTATTGCGTTTCTACAAAATCTTTAAGAATCATAACTAGCCACTGTCGCTTCTTTTCAAGCAAAGCTTGAGAGTTTTCTACTTTCCTAATACCTATAGTTAATAGATGTCCAGATTCTTCTGATGTTAGTGAACATCTTTCATCTAGAAATGCTTCAAAACCTGTAAGTATCATTGACCCTCTCACAAGATCTAGCAGTTCTCTCTGTTCCTTATCAAGCACATTTGCTAAAGCATCTTGGAATGAATTAGCTGCCCCAACTTCCATATGGATATCAAAAAATACTTCACCCTCAATTCCAGCTACCAGTTTGTTAGGAGTAATTGTCGTTATTGCTCCATCTACAAATTTTCTTTCCAAAAAAGCTACTACAGCCATCTCCATTAAAAAAGCAGCACTTTGTATTTCTAAGGGTTCATATTCAATAGGCGTACTTTTTGCTTCTGTTTCAACTACTACCTCACCAGCTTCGCTCTCTACCACCTCGAAAACCATGCTCATTTCATTATCTGTAAATGTTGTTACAAGAAATGCCTTTACACCCAATAATTCTTTTGCCAATAGTGAATCAAGTTGGTTTCTTAACGCAAAAGTATCAACAAAAGCAAATCTTTGACTTTGAGTTATCATTTCACTAATTGGGCTTTTCACAGTTAGCTCCAAAACTACTACTCCCTTTTCAGCTTGCTCGTCTTCAACAACTGCTAAACTTACTAAATCTTTTCCAATTCCCATTGTTGAAAGATGTTCCTCAAGAACACCTTCAACAACATGTCTTACTCCAGACGAATTTAATTCTTTACCTCGGGTAGTTGCTTCTGGTCTATCTTCATTTCTTTCTGGCATAGGTGTCTTTCTTAATTAGTTACTTAATAAATATTTCAATTTTCAATTTTGTCTGATCTTTTACGTGGTTGTAGTTCATTATCAAATGTTAGATTTAACATGCAGACAATGACTACCATTGAATGACCATTATCTGTTGTATAAATTGCAATTGAATCTTTATCAATTCCCACTTCTTTTCTTTCATCAAATGTATTAAGTAAGAAACTAATAATTCCATTTTCCCAATCTATATGTTCTTTTGGAATACGCCCATCAAATGCTTCGTTTTTTAGCAAACACACTTTAAGTTCAAGCGACATGGTATTGATGTTAATTATTTCAACTTTTAATCCAAAATGTGCAAAGCTCAATTGGCTACATTCTCCTAGAAGTATTTCAATCTCTTCTTTCAGTCTGATATCTTCAAGAAACCTCATTAGTCTTCTTTGAAGTATGGGCATATTTACATCATCGTCATTTTCTTCTGGAGCTCGTAAAAATGCATAGTAAATGCAGGCTACAGAAAAAACATTTGGTCTAGCCTCATTTTTTGGGTTAGACTCTATTGAAGCTGGTGGCAAATTTGTTTCAGTTAATATTCTTAAATTTGCCACATTAATCTTTCCTAATTAATCAATTATTAGTGAGCTCCTGCTAAAACTGCTTCTTCATTCCTAAAATAATAACCCGATGGAAGTACTGGTTGCCCTGAGCAATGTTCAAATATCACTTGCTGTCTAATACTATTGCCAATAGCCCGAGCATTTCCACTTTCTCTACATGTACATTGACATCCATGAATGTTGGTGCAAATTTGACCAATAACAGTAAATATCTCTGGACCATATATTATTTCTTGTATTCTTGCAGACAAAGGTTGCTGATTCTCTAAAGAAAACACTATATCCAACACAAAACTCTCATCATTTTTTTTAATGGTAGATTCATCCACTCGTGCCTTAACACCAAAAAATAAACAATTCCATGCTGTGCAAAGACGATTCAAAGCTTCATTAACTTTTTCCACCAGCACGCCTTGAGTTATTTCAAGTTGTTGTATCGGAGCTTCTGGACGAGGAGACATATCTGTACTTTCTATAAATTAATTATTTTTCTAATTCAATTCAAACTCATGATTAAGACTTTTCTTATTTTCGAGTCATTTTCATGTCAATAGAAATAGTAGTTGGATTATTTGAATCTCTTCGAACTTCTATGCCATCTTCTCCAATTTCATAGAGCTTGTCAAAATCTGAATCTTCAAAGCCTTCCCTTGTTCCTTGAATTTGAACGTCCAGAATATTTTCATCTTTATTGGTATATAGAGTTGATCTTAATATAACTCTAACATGAACTTTAGATGGTTCTGAGGTAGGGTGAGAAGCCACAATAGATTCAATCAAAACATATGTTTCGCCATGCTCTGGGAATTCTTCAACTACTTTATCTACACCAGCTTTTATTGCCCATTCTGCTTCATATTCAACGGCTTCTAAAGTAAGTGCGTCATCATTATCTTGAGACCCTTCGCGTATTTCCATGATTCTTGCATATCTGGTCATGGATATAATATCAGGCGTAAAAGATAAATTAACGTGATTTGTCATATCATCTATCTTTGGTGCATCTAATAAACCTAGTCTTGGGTTATTATCGTTAAAAAAATGAGATATAAATGTTTTTGCAGACATCATAGCCAAACTTCTTATTCTTTTTTGATCATCATCTTGACGGCTTGTGTAAATTGATAGCTTAAATGAATTTCTGTCCAAAGATCCTAGCTCAAGTTTAACTCTTACTTCAGTAACAATCCCGTTTTGAGCTAAAGCTGCTTCGACCATCCCTTGTAACAAAGGTTCCTGAAGTGAAAGTTCTGATAATAGACGTTGAAGATGTCGTTTGTCTTCAAGACATAAGTCAGCATTTATTCCAAATTGCCCATCCGCCTCATCTTTACTTACAACTTCTGAAAAATCGGGAAGTGTAATTGATTGTTCTATAGCACCTGCATTTCTACTAGCTTCATCGAATTTTTCTTGTGACATTATGTCTCCTTATATATTTATTATGCTGGATTCTATCACTATATCTATAGTTATATCAATATCATTCTAGTTCACAGTCTTTCAAATATTGACGAGCCTGACTGGATCCCCGTTTTACCTAGCCGAAGCAAAGCGAAGGCTGGATACTCGCTTCGCTTGATCGAGGATGACAGAGAGAGTAGTAGTCCATTGCGAGGATCACAAACATATCTACTTTCTGTATAATTGTTTATGTGCCACATACAAAGACCACTTTACTTTCTGTCATCATCGTTTCATTTAATACACCTAAACTAATCATAGATTGCCTTAATTCTGTCATACGGGATATTAGTAATTCCAAGCTACTAGATAACAAAACCGAAGTTATAGTAGTAGACAACAACTCTAATGATGACTCTGTGGCAATTATTAAAGAGTTTTTTGACAAGCAGAACAAAGAAGAAATTGATATTAAGCTTATCCAAAATAAACAAAACCTGGGTTTTGCGAGGGCCAATAACCTGGCTCTAAAACAGGCTAGGGGAGAGTATTTCTTGTTGTTAAACTCCGATACTATCGTTCATGCTGGCAGTCTGGAACATCTGGTTAATAACCTGGTTTGGGCCAGAAATCACACTAGGGTAGGTTTGTTGGCATCAAGGCTTGAAAACAAAGATGGATCTTCCCAACACCAAGGAGGAAGTTTGCCCAGTCTCTGGACTGTTAAAAACCATATGTTTATGTGCTCAAAAATACCTTTGTTAAAACACCTGTTTTGTTCAACCCAGTTTCAGCCCAACTGGAAGAAAGACAGTTTCTCTACTCCCTTTGGGCAGATAGTGACTTCTGGCTGGGTGGGAGGTACCTCCCTACTTATATCTAGGGATGTCTATCAAAAAGTTGGGGGTCTGGATGAAAATATCTTTATGTATGGAGAAGACGTAGAGCTGTGCCTGCGTACCAAAAAAGCTGGCTTCCTGTGTGCAATAGATAAATCATCTCCGATTACTCACTTGGGATCTGCTAGCTCCAGCTCTAGCAAAGCTTTAATTGGTGAAATGCTGGGCTTACTATATATATTTAAAGTTCACAAACCTAGTTGGCAGCTACCCTTGGTCTTTTGGCTACTTTCTGCAGGATGTATTTTTAGAATTCTAATGTTTGGCTGGCTGGGACTAGATAAAGAAAAAGCAACAGCTTACGGGCAAGCTGTATCTAGCTTAAAAACCAAGTACAATGAACAGAGTTCATGAAAAAAAAGTATTTATTTGCTCTAGCTGCATTTTTATTGGCGTTTATTCCGCTTTACCCCAAGATTCCTCTATTTAGTCCCATCGAACTATATATAGTTAGAGTGCGACTTGAAGATATTTTTATACTTCTAGCAGCTGTCTGGTGGATATACCTAGTCTGGAAGAAGAAAGCTAGATGGCGTTCGCCTCTGGCTTATGGCATTGCTGCATACGTTGGAGTGGGGGTGCTATCCACTCTATCTGCCCTGATTGTTACTCAAACTGTGCCCTTTGTTTTTTTACATGTGGCTAAAACTCTGCTTCATCTCTTTAGATACGTTGAGTACTTTTCGCTGTTCTTCATTATGTATGCCACGGTCACTTCTATGAAAAAAGCCAAATGGTTGGTGGGTCTATTAAGCTTCACCATCCTGGCTATCGCTATCTATGGCTACGGACAAAAATTCTACTACTGGCCAGTCTACTCCACTATGAATAGAGAGTTTAGCAAAGGCGTCCGGCTATACCTTAACGAACACGCCAGAGTTCAATCTACTTTTGCTGGTCATTACGATCTAGCTGCATTCTTGGTAATTTCCCTACCGCTTATTCTGGCAATGGGTTTGGGTGAGAAAAAACGAAGTCGCCGCTTACTTCATATGTCTGCTTTTCTAGCTGGAACTTGGTTATTGGTCGTCTCTGCGGCTCGCACTCCTTTTGCGGCTTATGTGATTGCGGTTTTTATCACTCTGCTATGGCTGGGTTGGTTGCGACCCAAATGGAAAGATAAGTTGTTTTTCTGGCTGGGTCGGGGTCTGGCTATCTACGGATTCTTATTTCTGATTATTTACTATTTTGGTAATGAGCTACTAGATAGATTAAGTTTTGTAGTTAGCAATGAACAAACTGGTTTCAAGATAGATATCAAACACGAGGTAGACAAACTAGCTGTGTTGGTCAAACTTCCCAATGATAAAGAACTTTATCAACTTCTACCTAAATCACACCCTCCTACAGATGCCATTCCTGCCAAAGATCTAGCTGCCCAAACTGGAGCAGATGCAGTGGCTAGCTTGGCAGATCAGCCTCCCAGTATCTACAAATCTCCCACTCCCACACCAACAAACCCTCCAGCTACTGCCAGTGCCTACAGACCAAAAGATGTGTTTGTAGATGTGCCAGAACAGATTTACGAAGAAAAAACTATCCTGGCAGATGGCACTATCCAGAGAAGAACAATTCATAAACCTAGGACCTACTCGACCTGCGCACTAGAAAGAGAACTTTCTCTGTGCATTAGGCTTGAATCTCTCTGGCCATGGGCTCTAGATGGTTTCTACACCAATCCCATCTTGGGGGTAGGCTACGCTACATTGAATAAACAGTTTATCGATGAGTTCACCATTGCAGAAAGTACAGACAATAATTTCTTGAGGACACTGGGCGAAACTGGCTTGGCCGGTTTCATTACCTTTTACGGCACAATTTTGTCTGCAGTTTGGCTGATGTTTAAAAACCGCCACACCAGGAGCCAGTTTCGCCAAAGTTTCTATATTGGTCTGACTGCCGGCATCATTGGTTTGTTTGTTAATGCCATGTATATAGATGTTTTTGTGGCCTCAAAAGTTGCTCTGACTTTCTGGGCTCTCATGGGAATCGCCGCTAGCTTGCTGTATATAGATATGAAACCCAAAACAAAATAAACCCATGCTAAAGTTTTTTTCAAAACACCATCAGCTACTATTAATTTTATTAATAGCTTTATGCCTCCGACTCTACAGAATAAATAATCCTGTTCTGGATTGGCACAGTTTTAGACAAGCAGACACTGCCTCTGTGACTCGTGAGTATGTCAAACATGGCATTAACTTACTTGAACCCAAGTACCACGATCTGTCCAACATCCAGTCTGGTCAAGACAACTTAATTGGCTACAGAATGGTAGAGTTTCCCATTCTTAATGCCTTGACAGCTATTATTATTAAAGCTCTACCTAGAGTTAGTGAAGCATTACTAGGTCGCTTAGTCTCGGTTATTTTTTCTCTAATTGCTCTAGCTGCTTTCTACAGTCTTATTAAAAATGTCCTGGGTAAAAAAATTGCCCTCTGGTCTACCACTATCATGGCAGTCATGCCTTACTCTATTTTTTATTCTAGAGTTATCTTGCCAGAACCAGCTATGTTGGCTGGAATCCTAACCTCACTCTGGGCGTTTAACAGATGGCTCAAGACCAATCGCTTTACAGACTATCTAACTTCACTTCTAACTTTAGCTATAGCTCTGCTTCTTAAGCCTTACGTCATCTTTATAGCACCGCTTTATCTAACTTTGGGCATAATTCAAAAAGGCAAGAAGTTTTTTAAGTCGCCCCTTATCTACATCTACCCTCTACTAGCTCTGGCACCTCTTTATGCTTGGCGAGACTGGATCACCAACTATCCGGCCGGTATACCAGCCAATGATTGGCTATTTAACAGTGATGGCATTCGTCTGCGTCCAGCTTGGTTTAGATGGCTGTTCTGGGAACGTCTGACCAAGTTATGGCTAGGTTTTGGGGGACTAGTGCTGATGTTTGGCTCACTTATGAAGCCATTCAAGATTAAACAAATCTCTATTTTGGCTTCATGGTGGGCGGGTTGTTTTGCCTACATGATCATCTTTGCTACTGGCAATGTCCGGCATGACTACTATCAAGTTCTACTCATCCCCGTTGTTTCTTTAACACTGGGTCTAGGTATCATCAAGCTTCAAATCTGGTTAAACAAGAGACTGGGTAAAAGCATTGCCAAGATACTAATCAGAGTTTGTATAGCTGTCTCGTTTGTCCTTGCCTGGAATCAAGTTCACGGCTTTTTCAACGTCAATCACTGGGAGTACCAAAAAGCTGGTCTGGCAGTAGACAAACTCACTCCACCAGATGCCCTAGTTATTGCTCCAGCCATGGGAGACACTCAATTTCTGTTCCAGACCAATCGTCGAGGTTGGCCAATAGGCTTTGAGATTGAAGAAAAAATCAAACTGGGAGCCACCCACTACATCAACACTGCTCAAGACGATGAAACTACCATGCTAGAATCTAAATTTAATATTATTAAGAAAACACCAGACTATGTGCTGATAGATCTAACTTCACCCAAAAAATGAAAATCTTAATGCTCACCCCCTATCTACCTTACCCCTTACTTTCTGGTGGGCAGATAAGAACCTACAACTTACTCAAACAGCTAAGTAAAAAACATGAGGTGACTCTTTTCTCTCTGATCAAAGATAGATCGGAAGAAAAATATGTCACCCAACTGGCAGAATTTTGTAGCGAAGTCAGAGTTTTTAAAAGATCTACTCATCCCTTCACTTTTAAAAATATATTTAGAACTGCCATCTCCAAGTATCCATTTCTAGTCATCAGAAATCATGTGCCTGTCATGACTAGTGTCATCGAAGAGTACTTAACAACCAAACAGTTTGACCTTATTCATGCAGAAACTTTTTACATGATGCCTCATCTACCCAAAACCAAGGTGCCTGTTTTATTGGTCGAACAAACCATCGAGTACTTAGGTTACGAAAGCTTTACCAATAAAGTCTGGCCCATTATCAGACCCTTACTTAATTTTGATATTAGAAAGATACGACACTGGGAGCATCACTACTGGAATGATTGTCAGAAATTAATTGTCATGAGCACAGACGACAAACAACTAGTGGCACCATTGGTCAAAGATCCCAACAAAATTGAAGTGGTAGCCAATGGAGTAGACACAAAATGGTTTGACGAGTATCAAGAGCAACTAAGCCCAAACCCGACTGTGTTGTTTGTGGGTACTTTTAAGTGGTTGCCCAACAAAGAAGCAGTCAATTTCTTGGTGTCACATGTCTGGCCACTCATCCTTAAAAAACTTCCTCAAGCCAAACTGCAAATTGTGGGTAATGCTCCTACAAAAGAAATCTTAAACTTAGCCAAAAAAGACAAAAGTATCACTGTAGAGGGTGGAATACCAGATATCAGATCTGCTTTTAATTCGTCCCATGTGCTAATAGCCCCAGTCTTTAGCGGCAAAGGCACTAGGTATAAAGTCTTGGAGGCTCTAGCTTCTGGCACAGCAGTCGTGGCCACTCCAACTGCAGTGGAAGGTCTTAAAGTTAAAGATGGGGTGCACGTGATGATTGGCTCTACTGCCCAGGAACTAGCCCAACATACTTTAAGTTTGCTCAAACAACCCACCAAGCAAAAACGTCTGGCCCAGAACGGCAAAGAGTTTGTCAAAAAATTCTACGACTGGTCGCTAATATCTAGGGAACTTGATAATATTTATCAAACCATGGGACAAGCTTCTGTATGAAAAAAATTAAACTAGAAATAATTATTGTCACCTACAACAGCCAGTTTTGGCTTAAGAAAACTCTATCTACTCTCAAGCAAGAATACCTAAATCACACTAAATTCACAATAAAAATAACCGTAGTGGATAACGCCAGTAAAGACGAAACACCCCAGATGATGAAGAAAGAGTTTGACTGGGCGTCTTACCACCAACTTGATTCAAACACAGGCTACTCTGTAGCCAACAACTTTGCTCTTAAACGATCTACCGCAGAGTATGTAATGCTTTTAAACTCTGATATCGAGTTCACTCACAACTCAAATTTAGATATTTTGCTCAAATACTTAGACAAAAATAAAGAGGTGGCTGTTGTGACTCCTCGCATCGAGTTTACAGACGGTAAAATCGATCCAGCTTGTCATAGGGGAGAGCCAACACCTTGGGCTTCTTTTTGCTACTTCACCAAACTAGAAGATTTATTCCCTCAGTCAACACTCTTTGCAGGCTATCATCAGTGGTACTTACCTCTTCACAAAATCCATCAGGTTGAAGCCTGTTCTGGAGCCGGTATGATCGTACGAAAATCTGCTATAGATAGAGTTGGCATACTAGACGAACAGTTTTTCATGTACGCAGAAGACCTAGATTGGTGTCGTCGTTTTAGACAAGCAGGGTACAAAATTGTCTTCAATCCAGAGGTGAGATTAATACATCACAAGTATAAATCTGGCATCAAAAGCTCTTCTCAAAACATCGCTCGCCAGACAAAGCATCACTTCTATACCACTATGTTACAATACTACGACAAACATTATCGCAAGCCGTTTCCCTCTCTTGTGAGACTCATCTTGCGCGTATTTATTTTTATTAAAAAAGGGGCATTATGACCAGCAACCAATTTAAAGTGAATTATTTAATGATGAAGAGCATTAAGGAAGTTTTAGCTTCTTTACTTTTGTTCCTAGCAGCACTTTTCTTAACTGCTATCGCTCCTTCACTCTTGTTACGTTACGTTTACGCTGGTCAACAACTTTTGGCAGAACCCAAATTGCTCGAGTACATTCCTTTAGGTAGTTTTGTTATAGCTATCCTATTCTTTATATACACTCTTGTAGGATGTTTTATCAGATCTAGAAAAATTAAACAACTTATGAGCAATCTAGAACTAATGGGAGATGTAGATGTAAGTACCCAACTCACAGAAAAAGAAATTGCAGAGCTTGAATCTATCGTGGATGATGCTATAGCCCAGAAAAAGCCAGCTAAAAAATCCACACGTAAAGTCGCTAGAAAAACTGCTACAAAAACGACTAAATCAACTCGTCGTAAAACTAAAAAGTCTTAAGACACTTAAGTTTTAACAAAGAAATAATATATGCGAATTGGCATTGACTGCCGGTTAGCGGGCAGACAGCACGCTGGCATAGGACGCTACACAGCCGAGCTGGTGAGGTATTTAGTCAATAATCAAGCAGGCTTTAAACCCAAATCACCCCATACATTTGTCTTGACCGTAGCCAGTAAAGCTCAGGCCCAAGAACTATTTTTAAAACCTCCAAATTTTGTAGAGTGGGCGATTGCTCCAGTTCGACACTACTCGCTTAAAGAACAACTAGTTATGCCTCGAGTTTTTGCCAGGCAAAAACTCGATCTACTTCATGTACCTCACTTTAACTTGCCCTTACTCTATAGAGGCAAAGTAATAGTGACTATTCACGATCTTTTATGGCACCATCAGATAGGAGGCAGAGCTACTACCTTACCCGTCTGGCAATATTGGTTAAAATATGGATTTTACAGACTGATAGTGGCTAGAACAGTTGCTAGAGCAAGATCTATTATTGTTCCATCAAGGCAAGTAGCTGGGGAAGTAAAACGATACTATCCTCCCACAGAAGGTAAAATTAAAGTCATTCCAGAGGGTGTATCAATAGTTACCAAAAACCAAAAGTCGCCTCGAACCAAACCACCCCACGACTATCTTCTATACGTGGGCTCTCTATACCCTCACAAAAATATCAAGCTGGTACTACAAGCCCTTCAACTAAACCCCAAACTTAAGTTAGTCATTGTCACCGCTAGATCTGCATTTTCAAAGGACATTCAAGAACAGATAGGACAGCTCAAGATTAAGACTCAAGTTAAGTTTTACTTCCATCTGCCTGATAGAAAACTAGCATATCTTTATAGTCATGCAGTAGCTTTAATTCAACCATCCTTGTCCGAAGGTTTTGGCCTAACAGGTCTGGAAGCTATGGCTTGCTCTACACCTGTTCTGGCATCAAACATCCCTATTTTTAGAGAAGTATACGATCAGGCGGCCATCTTTTTTGACCCCTATCATCCCAAATCTTTGCTGGATGCTATTAAATCTTTGCCTACCAAGCGTCAGAGTCTGGTTAAGCAGGGTTTAACAAGATCTACACAGTTTTCTTGGAAAAAGATGGCCGCCCAGATCTTCAAGCTATATCAAGCAGCTAGCTAATAGTCTAATATATGCCAAAATCTGCTACCTCCTCTTCACCCAGAGTAGCTATTGTCTATGACAGAGCCAATACCAGATACGGTGGAGCAGAGTATCTACTGGAAGTTTTAGCTCAAGCTTTTCCTGGGGCAGATCTATTAACCAGCGTTAGTCACCCACAAGCTAGTTGGCAAAAACATTTTAATCAAGTTAAAACTAGTTTCTTACAAAGAATACCATTTGCCAAAACCCATCATCAGTGGTTCTTACCTTTGATGCCTCTAGCTTTTGAATCACTAGATGTAGATGAGTATGAGGTAATTATCTCGGTTTCTAGCGCAGAAGCCAAAGGAGTCATCACCAAACCCCATCAGCTTCATATCTGCTATCTACTCACACCTCCCAGATATCTATACAGACTAGACAAAACATATCTTCAAACTCACTCTTGGCTTAACTGGCCAATTCTTAAACAACTCTCTCAACTTTTTCTTACTTGTCTTAGGTGGTGGGATGAAACAGCTAGCTTAAGACCAGACGTAATTGTCACTCTTTCTCAAACAGTAGAGAAGAGAATAAAAAACACCTACCACAGACAGGTTAAATCCATTATTCACCCGCCTTTAAAACCTCTCAAACCCAACAAACAACTAAGTGACAGTTTTTCAAAACTGCCCTCATATTTTCTATCCGTTTCTAGACTTGTGTCATACAAAAGACTAGATCTGGTTATTAAATCCATACTAGCTTCAAACAAAAAACTCATCATTGTGGGAACTGGCTTGGAGCTTAACAACCTTCAACAATTGGCTGGAAGTAGTGGCTGGACCAGACCGGTTAATATGAACCTCAAAACCGCCATAGACTACATCTCCTCTCAAAAACCGGCAATTAGTTTCTTGGGCTCTGTACCAGAATCCAGTCTGGCTAGTCTTTACCAACACTGCCAAGCAGTAATTTCTCCCGGCATTGAAGATTTTGGTCTTGTACCACTGGAAGCAGCTAGTTTTGGCAAACCCAGCCTTATCCATACCCAAAGCGGAGTAGGGGAAGTTTTAAAGCCAGACATGGCTGTGCAGATCAAAAAACAAAACGTTGCGGCTGTGACTCAAGGCATCAGACAACTTGAGCAAAAAAAGTTTGACGCAACCAAGCTTAAATCACTCTCCAAACAATTCTCTCCTAAAACTTTTGGTCTACGTATGATAAAACTGGTGTATGATGAACTCTCTTAACATCAAAGGACGTGTTTACAACAAGAAGGGCATATGATTAATAATTCACACATCTATGGATTAATATTGGCTGGAGGAGGAGGTACCAGGCTCTGGCCCAAATCTCGAAAAAAAACCCCCAAACAATTTCTTAAACTGATGGGTGAAGAGACAATGTTTCAGATCACTCTCAAAAGATTCACCAACTTCATTCCTATAGAGAAAATCATTGTAGTCACTACCAAACGCTATGCTGGTGATATTGCCAAACAAGCACCAGATCTACCTAAAGCCAACATTCTGCTTGAACCAGATAAAAGAGACACTGCTTTAGCTATGTTAACCGGCACTCTTTTTGCCATGAGTCTTGACCCCAAAGCCATCTTAATCAACACAGCGGCAGATCATATTGTGAGTAACCAAGCAGAGTTTTCAAAAACCATGAAATCTGCTGCCAAAGTAGCTGGAGACTACAAACACCTTGTCTCGGTTGGTATCACTCCCACCAATCCATCAACTGCTTTTGGCTATATCAAAATTGGACGAGAGCTGGGGAATATTGGTGAAGGAGTAAATGTCTATAAAGTAACCAACTTTACAGAAAAACCAGATAAAAAGACCGCTCAGAAATTTATTGCCACCGGCAAATACTTCTGGAATGCCAACAACTACGTCTGGTCTGCTCAAGCCCTACAGACCGCTTTTAAAATTCATATGCCCAAGATGTATGAACAAACCAAAGGCCTGACCAAGCTCAAGCCAACCCAGTTTAAAGCAGCTCTACCTGGTATTTATGAACAGGCAGAAACTATCTCCATAGATTACGCCATCTCGGAAAAATCTACCAACCTCCTCCTCATTCCCGGCAACTTTGGCTGGAATGATATCGGTGAATGGCAAGTGGTCTATGACCTAGGCAAAAAAGACAAGCAGGGCAACGTCTTGCTGGGTAATGGTCAATCTAGAACCAAGGATATATTAAATATTGAGTCTGCCAACAACCTGGTCCACACCAATAACCGCCTGGTTGCTTTGTTGGGTATCAACGACATGATTGTGGTAGATACAGATGAGATCCTTTTAATAGCTCCCAAGTCCAAAAGCCAAGACGTCAAAAAGATCGTCGAAAAGCTCAAGAAGGACAAGGTAGAGGATTATCTATAGCATTATGTCCAATATGAATTTAATTACTTCTGATATTAAAAAACTGATTGAGCGTCAGCCAATTGCAATTTCTACTGTCATGAAAGAAGGTACTCCCAATGTAATTGGA
>Ga0233437_1002691_pt1 | contig 25796 bp, 28 predicted proteins | sample SI_122_August201_FD_182714 | JGI IMG/M metagenome (GOLD analysis project Ga0233437, IMG submission 182714) | Seawater microbial communities from Saanich Inlet, British Columbia, Canada - SI_122_August2016_200_MG | ecosystem: Environmental > Aquatic > Marine > Inlet | place: Canada: British... | reverse complement strand
CTGCTGATTGTCCCAGTGAAAAAGCAATTAAATTGGAATTGTATTTTAAAAATTCTGCAAAATTTCGGATATGGGGTTTTGTTTTGTCCCAAGCTAATCTTGGCTTATTTATTAGGTAATCTTCTACAATTCCCAGTGCTAATGAAGTTTTAACTCCAGTAGCTAGGTGAGAGATCGAATCCTCTAGATCTTTTAAATTTGGGTCTAAATATGCAGCTGTTGTAGCCACTGCTGCACCAATTAGGAGTTTATGGTCTGTTATTGGTCTTATAATCCCTCTTATTCTGTCCAAATAGAGCATTAGTTTTAAGGGATTAGCTAGTATTTAGGCATTATTGTGGTGTTAACTGTAATGGTTAGACTTATATATTATCACTGTCTAGTGAATACATATGTTATGTATAAAATATGGCAGAACAATATATCATTACAAAGAAAATTGCAAAACATGGTAGCCAGGCAATAATTGTAATACCAAAAATTCTTCAGGATTTACTTTCACCAAATACAATAGTTAAGCTTACAATTGATGTTGTTAAAAAGGGAGATCAAAATGGTAGTTGAAGCTAAACTTAATGATTCTTTTATGGGTGAACTTGCAGCAAGAGGCTATACTGCGCTTAGTCCAATTGGCAGTGGGCATACAAGTGAAGTTTACAGGGCAACTTACTCTGCAGAGGGTCTGATCAGACCTAGAATTGTTAAGGTTGAAAAACTTGAGGGAGAAATAGACCAAAATTCTCCAACAACTAGAATAAATATGGCTAGAAAAGATGTTCACGCGAATGAAATAACTACCTCTAATCGTACATCTCATCCAAATATTGTTGATATACAAGACTGTTTTATTGCAGAGGGCCGGAGAGTTATTGTTGAAGAGGATATTGGGGGCCAATCACTTGAAGATTTAGTTGAAGCCGGAGGTCCAATTACAGACCCTAGAAGGTTTAGCAAGATTTTTTCTGGAGTTATTGATGGATTGGAACACTTGCACCATGATGAAGGATTATTACATAAAGATATGAAACCCTCAAACATTGTTGTTGGAAAAACAAGAGGAAGTAAACCAACAGTTAAAATTATAGACTTACAAAATGCGGGGCCCATTGATTCTGGACTTTCTGTGGCTCCAACTAGATGTGGTACCGCCTATGCTAATGATCATTTACTTGAATCGATTCTTAGTGGTAAAAAAACTAGATATACTGTATCTGATGACCTTTACTCTCTTGGGGCTACGATGTATTTCGCACTCACTGGAGAGCCAATTCATGATAGGAGTCTTGTGCAGGGGGATGGATCCAATATTGTTCAGCTAGCGGATGGAACAATTTTGCCAATCGCGCTTATTGATGATGGAAATGTTGTGGCAAATCTAGATTATGCTAAAAGTCAAAAAACTGTTGCAAAAAAAATAAAAAAACTTCCTCGGAGATATAGGGAGTTAGTTAGAACTTTGGTTGGTGGTGAGATCGGTTGGAAGAATAATTCACTCTTTGGTATTGATACCGATGTTAAATATTCTAAAGTTAGAGAGAAACTTGATAGGGCTACAAAATCAAAGTTTAAAGCTACACTTGATAATGTAATTGATAATTCAAAATTCTTTTTTGGAGGTTTAGGTTTGGCTGCTGCCATTGGAGGCCTTGTGCTTACATCAATGCATAGTGATGCGTTTAAAGAGGCAAAAGAACCAACCCTTAGTTCAATATTGAGTGAAACAATATTCTCCCCTAGACAAGTAACAGAATTGTACGAAGAATATGGTAATGAAACATTTACACAACTAGCAGAAGTATACGGAGAAATAAGGAAATTTGAAAATCGAGGATTTTTTAGTTCTCCGGAAAAACATCCAGATGCAAATAATATGGTTAAAGCTCAGACAGAGCATGCACTTATGCAGGGATATACTACCAAAAGATTGGGGACTGCTCTTGCATCTGCATTATTGATTAGTGATCATGATGAGTTAAGTGATTTTTACTCTAACGAAAGATTCTGCGGGAGCTTTGTTCCTAGAGACTTTGTGGAAAGACTTTCAAATCTTGGTCGGGGCCACTCTCCGTTCCTTTATGGGGAGGATAATGAAGAAGGGTGCATTAAAAGAGAATGTGTTACTTCGAGATATAGTAGATGCTATGATGCCGCAGATACCAAATTTCACAGAGGTTTAAAATACTTGAGTAGCCTTGTGGCGGTTAATGGAACTCCGGAAAAAGCATTTGCAGAATACTTCACCTCGGATAAAGATAGGTTAATTGCACAATCAATGGCCGGAAATACTAATTACTTTAATCAGGATGGAGAAAATGGATATAGAAACTTTTTAGATCCTGTTCAGAGGGCAATTATTGATAAGGCTATTGCGTTCTATTATATCACAGATAACGAAGGAATAGTCCACACTCAGATCTTGGATGACAGCAACATCCCAAGTAGAGGGCTTGATGCCAAGTATAGTTGTTTTATAGATAGTGAAGAGTGATAGATAACTGGCAATTCTTTTTTAGAAGGTTCAAGGAAATAAACCCCTTTGTAAATTACTTTTTTTTCTAACTCGTGTATCTCTTCAATTTTTGAAATATCTTTTTTTATGTATGCCTCTCTAAGTAGGTTAAACATTTTTATCAATTCTGTAATTATTTTAAAATCTTTAATAATGATTTTATTCTTATCCAGATATCTGTTTAGGTGATAAATTTCTCTTTGGGAATGGATTAATATTCCCATAAATGTCCAAAATAGATTTGAATCTTCAACTAATGTTGGTTCCTTTGAAACTACCCTTCTAGTAAAATTATCATACTGGTGAATTGTTAGGGAAAGATCTTTGTAATCCTCAAAACTTTTTCCCAAAGTTATTCTTTCGTGAGTTCCTTCAAACAAAGCTTCTATTTTGTAAAATATTTTTCTTATGATGTTATCAAATTGATCTGGAGAGGGCTCAGTTATGTTTTCTATTTTGCAAGAATTTTCTGTTTTTGAAATTACATCGAATCCAATTAAATAATTCCTCAGTGTTTCTGTGATTATTTTATACTGTTCCTTTGTTTTAAATTTTATATGAATTAGATTATATCCCGATCTGTAAGTATTTACAATTGCAGTTCTTATTGAAGACTCAGTTATCGAAGTTAGGTTTAATGATGTCTCTTTTTTTAGATGTTTTTGATTTTCTTTTGATATATGAAGTGAATCTCCTTTCTCTTCTACAACCACTTCTTCCCCTTTCTTTATCTTATTTTTATCTACCCACTTTTTAGGTAGAGAAACCATAAAAGTTGAGATTCCTTGCTTTACTACTTTTCTTTTCATTATATTTGGTATGGATTATTACTATTTAAACTTTGTTATTTAGTTTAAGCATTATTATATGTATATATATATAATAACTAAGGTTTAAGTATTCAGGATGCTTCCCTTATTTAGAGAAAAGGGTGAAAAAAGGTATGTTTGATTAAGTAAAAATTATTAAACATCAAAAGGAGAGAGATAAAATGGGAAGAAAAATAAGAAATACATTGGCAACATTGGCTTTTATGGGCACACTATTAGGTGCGGGAGCAGCTAGTGCTGAGCAGAATAAATATTTTGCAGGTACTTTAACAAATTCAGAAATGAGTGATACTCAGATTGATTTTAATAGGTCTGATGGAACAAAAATTATTGGAGAGGCTTTGCTAACTCCTTGGGATAAAGAAGATAATGAAAAGTTTGCACTCTGGGCCAATTCACCTAGATTTACTGATGCAAATTTACAGGTTGGAGGAGAGACTGCCTTTGATTCTACAGCAGACACATGGGGGTATATGGGCTTAATTAAGGGGGATGTTTCAGGAGACCTATCATTAAGGGCAGGAGGATTTCAAAGAGATGATTCCGAAGGAGGATTTGCTGGTTTGAAATATTGTAATGATGACTGGACTGTTGATACTGATTACACTTTTGATGATGGAACTCATGGTGTTCGTGGATTTGCTGCTGGAAGTTTTAATGATTTCTATGTAAGTGTTGGTGGAGACTTAGACCAAAAGACTTTAACCTCTGTTACTGGTTTTGATGGTCGTGGAGAGATTGGATTCTATAACCTTGTTAAGGTTGATGTGGATGATAACTCTCAAAAGGGAAAGTTTGTATTAACTGAAAAGCATGCAAAGGGAAAAGGTGTTTTTGATTTCAAACATCATGTTTATACTGGCACCGAAGGAATGGGATTAGGAAATCAATTACTTCCATATCTTAGGGGTAACTGGGCCCCTTTTGATTCTTCATGGACAAAAGGTCTTGGAGGAAGGGTTAATTGGGACCATAATGAAAGTTCAACTAATGTAGATGGAATTGTTTATTATAATCCAGGATCTGTTTTCTTTGGAATTGGTGGGGGAGATAGAGTTACTTCTGGTGACCACGATCCTGTTGTTAAAGGGGAGATATATGCACAAATTCCTGGAACTCCTTTAGAGGCTTGGGTAGATTTAAATCTCCATACAGAAACAGGAAAGCTTGATGCATTAACATATATCGGGGCTGTTGGCTCCTTTTAATTATTCTTATTAGTTATTTATCACCGCAATCTTTATAATTAATTGATGTTAACTATTTCCCATGGCAGATGAAAAAATTGTAACCACTATCCCCGAAGGAGACCTTCCGGAATTGCCTGAATTTATTTATTCTGAGATTATGGCCTCTTCTCCCCGTGGGAGGGTTGTCCCATTAGATATAATTTTTGGCCATGTTTCTGATCTTGGTTATACGAATTTAAATGAAGCAGATAGAACTGCAGTTATTGCAGCATTGGGAAATTCCACTTATTTTGAGAGGGTTAATGGTTCTGGAATTCAAATTGGAGCAGAAGGTTGGAGAGCTCATCGACAAGCCCAAGTAAGTAATGGAAGATATTCTGTCTAACTACAAACGTTTATATATCTTAAAGAGGGGATTATTTATATGAAAAAAGGTGTGATGATCTTATTACTTGTATCTATCTTACTAATTACTGGTTGTTCTAGTGAAACTAATTCTCCTACTGGAAATACGGTTTTAGAGATAAATAAGCAAGTTTCTTCTGATTCCTATTTGGAAGTAAATGGGGAAGCACAGCCAATTCCTGTGGAGATTAAGAAGATTGGAGAGAATTATGTGTATGATATTTCGACAATCACCGTCGCTGATCACCACTTAGACATCAGAATTATAGATAATGGTGTGGTTGTTTACGAATATTCTAATGAAAAAAGAGGTTTTAGTTTCTCTGACTTGGAAAGATCAAAAACACAAGATTTATAAATGCAAAATTTTTGCAAGATTGCATGACCATACGTTCTATTAACACAAACAAAGCGCTTAAAGGCGTTTATAACATTTATAACAGTCAAATTAAGGCTTAGAAGTGTATAGAACAGTAAACCATGCCCTGGTAGTGTAGCTCGGTTAGCACGCGGCCCTGTCGAGGGAAAGCTCACCAATATTAATCACGATCACAGGAAAACTGGTCTTGAGCTACCACAGTAAGGCCGCAACCCGGGTTCAAATCCCGGCCAGGGCGCATGGACCGGTAGCTCAGCCTGGTAGATGCCTTTCATTTGAAAGGTGAGCCAAAAGCACCTGACTTTTAATCAGGTGGTCGAGGGTTCAAATCCCTTCCGGTCCGCTTATGGTCCCAAGAGAATAAAAAGATGACAGAAGAATTTAAAATTGCAGAACATAAATTTGTGCCTCAGCACAGCAAGCTTTCTGAAGATGAAAGAACTAAACTTCTTGAGGCCCTTAATACAACTGCAATTAAACTTCCAAATATTCTTCTTACTGATTCTGCGATTAAAACACTTGAACCCCATGTTGGTGACATTATAAAAATTGAAAGAGTTAGTCCAACCACTGGAAACACAATTTTCTATAGGAGAGTTATAAATGGTTAAAAACTATAGGGACCTAATCAGCGCTTACTACAGAGAGCACCCATGGGGAGATGCAAACATCACTAGTTATGATGAGTTTCTAGAAAAAGGATTACAGAAGATTGTTGATGAAATGGGCGATGTTACCCCTACAATTATTCCTCAAGAGGTTGAAAGCTTTGTTATTAGATTCAAAAAGATCTGGGTTGAAAAACCGAGTATCGTAGAGGCTGATGGAAGTAAAAGAACAATTACTCCCCTGGAAGCAAGAATTAGAAAACTAACATATTCTGCACCAATTTTCTTGGAAGTTAGTGCCTATGTTGATGATGTTCAGAGAGAAAGTTTCACAACTGTTATTGGTAAAGTCCCAGTAATGATAAAATCAAAATACTGCCACCTTAATGGTATGAAAAAAGAAGAGTTAATTGCTGCCGGAGAAGATCCAACAGATCCGGGTGGATACTTTATTGTTAATGGTAATGAAAGAGTTATGATTACTGTGGAAGATTTGGCTTCCAATAGATTCTTTGTTGAGAAAATGTCAACTGGTGTTTCTGCCTATGCAGGGAGAATATTTTCAGAAACTGGAACCTATAGAATACCTCATGTTCTTGAGCAGATGAAAGATGGTATTTTCTACTTAACATTCACAAGATTCAAAAGAGTTCCTTTGCTTGCAATAATTAAAGCATTGGGATTGATTAAAGATCAAGATATCGCCAAGGCAATCTCAGACGATGAAATGTTTGATTCTGTGGTTGTAAACATGTATGACATTGCAGAGATTAAAACACAGGATGATGCTCTGGAATTCCTAGCTAGAAAAATTGGAATCCCTCAGGCAAGAGAGATTAAAATTGAAAAATGTAAAGATCAATTAGACAAATACTTATTGCCTCATTTGGGAACAAGCAGTGATGACAGAATGTCCAAAGCTTATAACCTATGTAAAGTTCTTAAAAAATTCATAATTTATTCTGATGGTGAAGTTGCATTGCCAGACAAAGACCACTATGAAAATAAAAGATTGAAACACAGTGGAGATATGTTGGATGCATTATTCAAAACACAGATGAGAAATCTGGTTCAGGATGTATTGTACAACTTCCAAAGATTGGTTAAGAGAGGTAAGTTCAATACAATTAAAATTATTATTAGAGATGAGTTGCTAACATCAAATATTAAAAGTGCTCTGGCTACTGGTACTTGGACTGGTGGAAGAAAAGGTATCAGTCAGAACATTGATAGAACAAATGCTCTAGCCACACAATCACACTTAGACAGGGTTGCTTCACTGCTATCTTCAACACAGGAAAACTTTGATGCAAGAGCATTACATTCTACTCACTGGGGGAAGATATGTCCTATTGAAACTCCAGAAGGTACTCCGATTGGTTTGAGAAAAAACCTTGCACTATTATGTAAATCTTCACAGGGAGAGGTTCAAGAGGATAAATTAAAGAAAAATCTAGAGGGACTTGGTTTGGAGTTGGTGGAATAAAATGGTTGATGTATACTTAAATGATAAATATGTTGGAAGAGTATCTAGCGCAGTAGAATTTACAAAGAAAATTACCGAAGAAAGAAGGAAAGGAGTACTTCCAACTGAATTAAACTTTAAACATGATACTGAACTTAACGAAGTTTATCTAAATACAACAAAGGGAAGAGCAAGAAGGCCTTTAATTGTTGTTGAAAATGCAAAATCAAAACTTACTGATGAATATGTTGAAGATCTTAAATCTGGAAAGATTAAATGGGACAAGCTGGTAAGGGATGGAATAATTGAATATCTTGATGCTGCTGAAGAAGAAAATATTTACATTGCAGAAGATGAAAATGCATTAACTACTGATCATACACACTTGGAAATTGGAGCACTAACAATTCTTGGTTTGTGTACTTCATTGATCCCATATTCAAACTTCGGAGGAAGTTCTCGTTTAATTAGAGGAAGTAAAATCCAGAAGCAGGGTCTTGGAATGTTTGCTGCTAATTATCTATTGAGATTAAACACTGATTCAAGTGTAATGTATTATCCGCAGTTACCAATTACAAAAACTTTCATGCATGACTTATTCCAGTATAACAATGGGCAGAATATTGTTCTGGCCGTTATGAGTTACGAAGGATATAACATGGAAGACGCTGTTATTATGAACAAAAGTTCTGTAGATAGAGGTTTGTTCAGATCAACTTACTTTAAACCATTCTCTACCGAAGAGGTTAGATACCAGGGTGGATTGACAGATGAAATTGGAATTCCTGATAAAGAAATCAAGGGATACAAAATGGAAAGCGATTATAAATTCCTGGAAGATGATGGAATTGTTTATTTGGGTGCTAAGTTGGGACCTGAAGATGTTCTGGTTGGTAAAACAAGTCCTCCGAGATTCCTTGGAGAGTTCGAAGAATTTAGTGTTGCTGCAAATACCAAAAGAGAAAGTTCAGTTGCACTAAACCACAGAGAAAAAGGACTTGTGGACATGGTTGTTCTTACTGAAAATGAAGAAGGAAATAAATTAGTTCAACTTAGATTAAGACAGGAAAGAATCCCAGAAGTTGGAGATAAGTTTGCTTCAAGACACGGTCAAAAAGGTATCATCAGTTACTTGGTTGACAGTCAAAACTTGCCATTCTTTGCATCTGGAGTAACCCCAGACATCATATTCTCACCACATGGTATGCCTAGTCGTATGACAATGTCTCACTTGATTGAGATTCTTGCTGGAAAGGCAGGAGCAATGGGTGGAGAGTTTATCGACGGTACATCTTTTGATGCTATGCCTGAAAAAGAGGTTAGAAAAATGCTTAGATCTCTTGGATTTAGAGAGAATGGATTAGAAATGGGATACAATGGTATCACTGGAAAACCATTCCATGCAAAGATCTTCGTAGGTAATATTTACTACTTAAAATTAAAGTACATGGTTGCAAACAAATTACACGCAAGAGCAACAGGACAAATCCAATTACTTACAAGACAACCAATAGAGGGAAGAGCACTTGGTGGTGGATTAAGGATTGGAGAGATGGAGAAAGATTGTTTCGTAGCTCACGGAGCATCATTATTACTTAAGGAAAGATTCGATTCAGATAAAACAATAATGAAAATATGTGAAGAATGTGGAATGTTCGGATTCTATGATAGATTCAAGAATGTTGATGTTTGTCCTAAGTGTGGAAGCAGCAACACCAAGATCTCATCTGTTGAATTGTCCTACGCATTCAAATTATTAATGGAGGAGTTAATGGCTCTGGGTGTTAAACCTAACTTCATACTTGAAAATAAATATTAGAAAATGGAAAACGTGTACAAGAAAATCAAAGCAATTGAATTGGGTGTTTTGTCTCCTGAACTAGTTAAAAAAATGTCTAGTGTTAAGATCGTAACTCACGAACTTTATGATAAGGAAGGATACCCAGTAGATGGTGGTTTGATGGATGTGCGTCTTGGAGTAATTGATCCAGGCCTAAGGTGTAAAACCTGCGGGTCTAAACTTAAGGAATGTCCTGGACACTTTGGTCATCTAGAATTAGCTAGACCTGTTTATCACATTAAATATATTACAACAATTTATGATTTACTAAGAAGCACATGTAATGGGTGTGGGAGAATTCTTACGGATAAAAAATTGGATGAGGATCTTACATCAAAAGAGAAAAAAGATGAGATTAAGAAGATTAGATTAAGACTAAGGATGGTTAAGAAATGTCCTTATTGCCAAGAGGCCCAGGCTAAAATTAAATTTGAAAAACCTTCCACATTCTACGAGGGAGATAAGAGACTTACCCCAATAGACACTAAAGAATGGATGAAGAGAATTAATGGCGAAGACCTTAAATTAATGGGAATAAATATTGACTATGCAAGACCTGAGTGGTTTGTGCTTTCCTCAATTCCAGTTCCTCCGGTTACAATTAGACCTTCAATCACATTGGAAACTGGTGAAAGAAGTGAGGACGATTTAACGCACAAGTTAAGCGATATAGTTAGAATTAATCAGAGATTATTCGAGAACATTAACGCCGGAGCTCCGGAAGTTATTGTGGAAGATCTTTGGGAATTATTACAATATCATTTGACAACTTACTTAGACAATAATGTTGCACAGATACCTCCTGCTAGACACAGATCTGGACAGGCACTAAAAACACTTACTGATAGAATCAAAAGTAAAGAAGGAAGATTTAGACATAACTTAACTGGTAAAAGGGTTAACTTTGCAGCAAGAACAGTTATCTCTCCGGATTCAAAAATTGAATTAAACGAGGTTGGAGTTCCACTGGCGGTTGCCAAAGAGCTAACAATTCCTGAAAGGGCTACTCCCTGGAACCTTAAATGGTTGAAAGAGTTTGTTAAAAGGGGACCTAATGTTTATCCTGGAAGTAACTATGTTGTTAGACCAGATGGAAAGAAAAAGAAAATCACCGACGAGACTCAAGAGCAGTTATTGGAAGAGTTACAGCCAGGTTATGTTGTTGAGAGACATTTAATGGATGGAGATGTTGCAGTATTCAATCGTCAACCTTCTCTGCACAGAATGAACATAATGGCCCACAGAATTAGAGTTCTACCGGGAAAATCATTTAGATTAAACCCTTCAGTATGTAATCCTTACAACGCAGACTTTGACGGAGATGAAATGAACTTACACGTTCCACAGACAGTTGAATCAAGAGCTGAAGCAGAAGTACTAATGGAAGTACAAACACAATTAATTACTCCTAAGAATGGATTGAATGTTATTGGATGTAGTGTGGATACAATTACTGGAAACTATCTACTTACAAGAGATCTTGTTTTTGATAAATCTGAAGCAATTCAGTTGTTGAGAGCGGTTGGATTTGAAGAAGCAGAAGTCTTCGATAAATTCAAGAAATCTGTTGATGGAAAAGAGATCTTCAGTGCATTACTGCCAAAAGACTTTGACTTCATTGGATCTTCAATGGATAAGAATGCAGTTATAATTAAGAAAGGTAAACTTATCGAAGGTGTTATTGATAGATCAACAATTGGTCAGGACAAGGGAGATGTAATTAGAGCACTCTATGCAAACTATGGTCCTGATGTTACTTTGAAAACTCTGGGAAATATTTTCAGACTGGGCCTTGAAGTATTATTGATCTATGGATTTACAATGTCAATCTCTGACGCAGACTTGCCTGGAGAGACAATGAATAAATGTAAAGATTCTATTTACAATGCTGAAAGAAGATCAGCTCAACTTATTGAAATGTATAACAAGGGAGAGCTAGAGGCTCTGCCAGGTTTAACCTTGGATGCTACTCTTGAAGTTAAAATTTCAGAAGTACTAAACAAAGCAAGAAACAAAGTTGGAGATATTCTTGGTGAGGTTGCAGATATGGATAACCCACTAACAATCATGGCAGTTTCAGGTGCTAAGGGAAGTACACTTAATGTATCTATGATGGCTGCATGTGTTGGTCAACAGGCTTTGAAAGGATTAAGAATCCCTAACGGTTACAAGGAGCGAACCTTACCTATTTTCCAAAGGAATGAATTAAGTCCTGAGGCAAAAGGATTCGTTAAGAGAGGATATAAGGCAGGACTTTCTGCATCAGAATACTTTATGCACGCTATGACTGGTAGAGATGCACTGATGGACATGGCATTGAGAACACCAAAATCAGGATACTTGTATAGAAGATTATCCAACGCATTGCAGGATCTTACCATAAACTACCACGGACAGGTTGTTGATGCAAATGATGATATTGTTCAGTTTAGTTATGGTGAAGATGGACTTGATGTATCCAAGACTGAAGGCGGAAAGATTAATGTTAAAAGAATAATTAAGGAAGTAGTGGGAGAATAAAATGTTACCAGATCACTTAGAAAAACAATTGAAAGAAGAACTTAAGGGAAAAAAGTATAAGGACTCTGACATTACTAAGATTAGAAAAAATCTTCTTACTGCTTATGAAAATTCTAAGATCGCTCCGGGTGAAGCTATCGGAGTAGTAACTGCTGAATCTTTCGGAGAGCCAGCTACACAGATGGCACTTAACGTGTTCCACATGGCAGGAGTAGCAGAGATGCAGGTAACCCAAGGTCTTCCTAGATTAATCGAAATCTTCGACGCTAGAAAAGAACCTAGCACTCCTAAAATGGTATTGCCAATCAGACCAAAGTTTAGTAGAAATATTGACATGGTTAGGGAGCTTGCACTTAAAATTAAAGAGACAAGATATGTGGACATTGCTGAAAAAATTATAGTTAATGTTGCAAAAACTCAAATTGAAATTACTCTTGATAGAAAAGAGATGAGAGAAAGAGGATTAAAACCTAAAGAGACCATCGGCAAAATTGAAGAGGGTGTTAAGGCACTTAAGATTAAAAAAGCTGAAGGTAATGAAGTTGTGTTAAAACCTCTGGATAAAGAAATTTCTCTTGGTGACCTTTACAGGTTAAAAGAAAAGGTTAAGATTATGGTTGTAAAAGGTTTGAAAGGAATTTCTCAAGTCTTACCAATTAAAGAGGATGATAAATACATGATTCACTGTGCTGGATCTAATCTTAAGGCCGCTCTTGAAATGGAAGAGTTAGATAGTAATGGAATATTCACAAATAACATTTTTGAAATTGCTGGAGTACTTGGTATTGAAGCTGCAAGACAGGCAATTATCGAAGAGGCAAAAAGCGTAGTTGGAAATCAAGGATTAGATATTGATGTAAGGCACGTTATGTTTTTGGCTGATGTTATGACCACTGGTGGAGTTATTAAGGGAATAACAAGAACCGGAATTACAGGTGAGAAGGAAAGTATCCTTGCGAGGGCTTCTTTTGAGACTCCTGACAAACATATCTTCGGTGCTAGCCTGACTGGTGAGAGAGATGAGCTAAGCAGTGTAATCGAAAACATTATAATAAACCAACCAATCCCATTGGGAACAGGATTGCCTAGATTGGCAGTAAAGGATAAAAATGACAGCAAATGATTTGAAAAAAGAATTGAAAGAGAACAAACCAATACTTGGTTTAGATAGAACTCTTAAAGAACTTAGAAAAGAAACAGTTAAACTAATCTACATCTCAAAAAACTGTAGAGGTGCTGAGAGTGTAAAAACCCTTGCTCAGAATTATGGCGCTAAAGTTGTCGAACTTAAGGAGAGCAATAAAGAGCTAGGAGTGCTTGTAAAAAAGCCGTTTTCTGTTAGTGTTCTTTGTTTTGTAAAATGAAGTTAACTCAAGAAACAATTTCCCAGATTAATCTTTTTGAAAAAGTTACTAGAGCGCTGGTTAAGGATTGTTATTTTGAAGATGATTTCCTTATTTTCCTGATTGAAGAGGGAAACATACAGAAGGCCATTGGAAGGGAAGGGGCTAATATTCGCAAGCTTGAGGGCATGTTTAGGAAGAAAATTAAGATCCTTGGGTTCTCAACTGATCCAGTAAAGTTTATAAATAACTTGCTGTACCCGGTTAGAGCAGAGAGCATAACTATCAAAGATAAAACTGCTGAAATCAAGGCAAAAGATAACGTCACCAAGGGAAAAATCATGGGGCGAAGCAGAACAAACCTTCACAGGTTAAAGACGCTGCTTAAGCGATACAATGGTATCGAAGAAATCAAGGTTATATAATGGGAAACAAAAGTAACGGGCTGTTTTCGGCCATAAAATTATTGAAGAAGAGGAAAAGGTCTAGAATGCAAGATCCTCGTTTTGTTAGAAAATCAACTAATTTGAAAGCTAAATCAGATCCTCTAAGGGGAAGTTCACAGGCTAAAGCCATAGTTCTTGAGAAGAAAGAAGTTGGTGCAAAGCAGCCAAATTCAGCTCTAAGAAAATGTTGCAAGGTTCAACTTGTTAAAAATGGTAAACAGGTTACCGCATTCATGCCTGGTGAAGGGGCTCAAAAATATATTGCTGAGCACGATGAGGTTGTAATTGAATGTATTGGTGGGACAAAAGGAAGATCCAAAGGAGACTTGCCTTGTATCAGATGGCATGTTGTAAAAGTTAATGATCAGAGTTTGAAAGCATTGCTTTCTGGTAAGATTGAGAAAGGTAGAAGATAATGGAACTAAAATTATTCAACAGATGGGAAAGTAAGGGAATTATTGTTGTAGACCCTGGCCTAAAAAGATACATAAATGTTTCAGAAATTCTTGTGCCTAGAACCGGTGGAAAATTAGCCGGAGTTAGATTTGGTAAATCCAGATATCATATTGTTGAAAGATTAATTAATAGATTAATGATTCCAGGCCACAAGGGTAAAAAGCACAAATATTCCTCTGGCTACTGTACTGGAAAAGCGATTACTACTTATTCTATTGTTGAAAGATGTTTCGAACTTATTGAAAAAGAGACAAAACAAAATCCTATTCAAGTATTTGTAAAAGCTATTGAAAATGCTGCCCCTCGAGAGGAAGTTACTGCTATCGAGTATGGTGGTGCAAGATATTCTCAGGCAGTGGAATGTGCTCCTCAAAGAAGAATTGATCTAGTTCTTAGATTAATGACTCAGACAGCATATGCTAAATGTTTTGGTAAAAAAGTTTCTATTGTTAGAACCTTGGCTAACGAGATTATGGCTGCTGCTAGAGGAGATAATTCAAGTACTACTGTTTCTAAAAAATTAGAGTTGGAAAGACAGGCTGATTCTAGTCGATAGATATCCAAAAACTTTAAAAAGCCAAGCTATTGCTCTCAACCTATATTATCCACGGAGGGATTAAAATGGCTGAAGATCTTGCTACACAAATTAAAAACATTGCGGGGAAACCCAAAAACATTAGAAATATTGCGATATGCGCACACATCGATCACGGTAAAACTACCTTGGCTGATAATCTACTTGCTGGCGCAGGTATGATTTCTGAAGAGCTTTCAGGAAAACAAAGAGCTCTTGACTTTCACGAAGATGAAACTGAAAGAGGAATTACAATTGATTCTGCTTCAGTATCTATGGTTCACCAGGTAGATGGTGAAGGATTCTTAATTAACTTAATCGATACACCTGGACACGTTGACTTCGGTGGAGACGTTACAAGAGCTATGAGGGCTGTTGATGGTGCTGTTGTTCTTGCATGTGCGGTGGAGGGTATGATGCCTCAGACAGAAACTGTTGTAAAGCAAGCATTAAGAGAGAGAGTAAAACCAATTCTATTCATTAACAAAGTTGATAGATTAATCAAAGAGGTTAAATTAACACCAGAAAATATGCAGGCAAAATTCATTAAGATTATTTCTGATGTAAATGGTTTGATTGAATCCATTGCTCCGGAAGAATATAAACAAAAATGGAAAGTTAATGTTGCTGATGGATCTGTTTGTTTTGGATCTGCATTCCACAATTGGGCAATGAGTGTTCCATACATGCAGAAAAAGAAAATTAGTTTCAAAGATATTATTGATGCTTACGAAGGAGATAACCATGCAGAGCTTGCTAAAAGGGCACCGTTACATGAGGTACTATTAGATGCTTCAATTAAACACCACCCTAATCCTGTAGACGCTTCAAGTTATAGAATCCCTAAATTATGGCACGGAGATTTAGAAAGTGCTGAAGGTAGATCTTTAGTTGCTTGTGATCCTAAGGGCCCACTTGTTTTTGTAGTTGTAAAGATTGTAGTGGATAAACATGCTGGTGAAATCGCTGCTGGAAGAATCTTTTCAGGTACAGCTAGACAGGGAGATACTGTTTATCTTAATGACGCTAAAAAGAGTGTAAGATTACAACAAGTTTCATTGTACAAGGGAGCTAAAAGAGTTCTTGTTGATGAGATTCCTGCAGGAAATATTGTGGGTCTTGTTGGATTGAAAGATACACACTCGGGTGAAACAATTTCAGCTACTCAAATGACTCCATTCGAAGAGATTAAACATTTATTCGAGCCTGTTGTTACAAAAGGTATTGAAGCAACCAAATCTGCTGATCTAAGTAAACTTGTTGAAGTATTGAGACAGGTTGGTAAGGAAGATCCAAGTCTTAAAATTGAAATTAATGAAGAGACTGGCGAAAACCTACTTAGTGGAATGGGAGAGTTACACTTAGAGATTATTGAAAACAGAATTAAATCTGAAAAGGGATTAGATGTAAAAACTTCCCCTCCAATTGTTGTTTATAGAGAATCAATAACTAAAGAGAGTGGGGAGGTTGAAGGTAAATCCCCTAACAAACACAACAGATTTTACTTTACTGTTGAACCAATGCCAGAAGTTCTTTCTGCAGAATTAAAAAGTGGAGAGCTTCCGGAAATCAGAATAAGTAAAAAAGATAAACAGCTACTAATGAAGTTACAAGAGTTGGGAATCGATTCTAAAGAGGCTAAAAACTTTAGACAATTCTACAAAGGTTGTGCTTTACTTGATGACACTCGGGGTGTTGTTCAAATTGGTGAGGTTATCGAATTAGTTATGGATGCATTCCAACAGGTTGTTGATGCAGGACCATTAGCTAGAGAGCCTGGTATGAAAATGTTATTCAGACTTGCTGATTGTAAACTACACGAAGATTCAATTCACAGAGGGCCTGCTCAGGTTTACCCTGCTGTAAGAGAGTCACTTAGAGGGGCAATGGTTCAGGCTGTTGCAGTAATTTTCGAGCCAATTCAAAAGTTAAGATTTGAAGCTCCTGCAGATTATATGGGCGACATAAGTAAATTGATTGCTAACAAACGTGGTCAGTTACTGGATATGGAGCAGGAAGGAGAGCACATAACTGTTTTTGCTAAACTTCCAGTTGGTGAAATGTTTGGATTGACTGGCGAACTAAGAAGTGCAACTTCTGGTAGGGGATGCTTCTATGTTGTGGACCAATCATTTGAGAAATTACCTTATGAATTACAATCTAAGGTTGTTAAACAAATTAGACAGAGAAAAGGGCTTTCAGAGAACGCCTAATTCTTCTTATTTTCTTTTTTATCTAAATCTTTTTATACTTTTTAATTATTCTTTATTTATGACAAATAGAGACCCCAGATTACCTGATCTTTCAATATTAAATAGGGCCCAAGATGAAAGACATAGAGCATATGTTCAATATTTAAATGCAGATTCCCGCGCTGCATGTGGTGCAGATCCAATAGACATAGAAACTCGCGAGCAATATTCGAGAATACTTGAGAGGCAAGATAGAATTATTGAAACTCAATCTGTTCTGCTTGACCAAGATTATGCCAATCTAAGGGAAGAAATGGGGGCATCCCAAATGAGAAAAATCTGTGATCATCCGGAAATCCTTAGAGAGGGAGTAAGTGAAGAAGAGTACAGGTGTTCAGGGTGTAAAAGAAAACTAAAATATTCTCAAAAATAGTTTGTTTCTTTTTAGTAGTAACATACCGAAAGGTTTAAATATAAACAGCGATTTAGATATATCATGGTGGGTTTAATATTAACTGCGATTGGAGCATTAATGTTAGGTGCACCTGGAGAAAATGAAAATTATTCTTTAAGAACTAGGGTTTGTGATAACACTCCTTATACTGTTGTTACTAGGGGCGAAGAGCCAATTTATTCTGTAAGTACTGTAATGGATTATGATACTGGTGAAGAGGCCAATTCATGTGGTGAATGGCTAAGAGATCCTATAAATTTTTCAAGAAACTCTCCCAATGGATTAGTTAGACAAAGCCCCCAGAGGTGTAGATTTGCAAAGGTTGGAGAGGTAATACCTGGAGATACAAGAAAAGTTACTCCTGAAAATTCATTGTTACTTATTCAGAGAAATGGTTCAAAGGTTATCAAATACGGAGATGGAATTCCGGATGAGATTGTTAATGGAGACAGTATTCAAGTTCAGACTGGTGGCAGGAAAGCCATATGTCAGTAATTCTACCAAAACACTTATAAATAGTATCAAAGTTCTGAATATTACCTTATAATCATAATTGGAGGGTATAATATGGCTAAAGAAAAACCACACATTAACATTGTATTCGTAGGTCACGTAGACCACGGAAAAAGTACTTCTATCGGTAGACTGATGTATGACTCAGGAAACCTACCAGAACAGGAGATGAAGAAACTAAGAGACAAAGCTCAAGAGCTAGGAAAAGCTGGATTTGAGTTCGCTTTCGTTATGGACAACTTGAAAGAAGAGCAAGCAAGAGGGGTTACTATTGATTTAACTCACAAAAAGTTCATGACTAAGAAGTTTGAATATACAATTATTGACGCACCAGGTCACAAGGACTTTATTAAGAACATGATTACAGGAGCTGCACAAGCCGATGTAGGTGTTCTTGTTGTTTCTGCGACAGACGGTGTAATGGCACAGACAAAAGAGCACGTATTCTTGTCTAAGACCTTTGGTATTAACCAGTTGTGTATCTTGGTAAACAAGATGGACGCAGTTAACTACGAAGAAGCTAAATATACAGCTACTAAGGAAGCAGTATCTAACTTGATTAAGATGGTTGGTTACAACCCTGATAATGTTCCTTTCATTGCTGCATCAGCTTTCAAGGGAGACAACATTGCTAAAAAATCTGAAAACATGTCCTGGTACAAGGGTCCAACCCTACTAGAGCAGTTAGATATTTTTGTTGAGCCTGAGAAACCAGTTGAATTACCATTGAGACTTCCTATCCAGGACGTATATAGCATCACAGGTATTGGTGTTGTTCCGGTTGGTAGAATTGAAACAGGTAAAATCAGAATTGGTGACAAGATCATTGCAGTACCTGGTAGAGAAGGTACAGGTGTTGTTGGTGAGTGTAAAACTATTGAGATGCACCACGAGCAAGTACAAGAAGCAATCCCTGGTGACAACATTGGATTCAGTGTAAGAGGATTCAATAAGAAAGATGTTGCTAGAGGAGATGTTATTGGACCTGCAGACAATGCACCATCAGTTGCAAGTGAGTTCACTGCACAAATTATTGTGTTGAACCACCCAAGTGTTATGACTGTTGGTTACACACCTGTATTCCACATTAACACATCACAGGTAGCTTGCCAGATTACAGAGTTGGTTAGTAAACTAAACCCTGCTACTGGTGAAGTAACAGAAGCAAACCCTGATGTGCTAAGAAACGGTGAAACAGCAATTGTTAAAATTAGACCAACCAAGGCGGTTGTGATCGAAAGATTAACAGAGTTCCCTCAGTTAGCTAGATTTGCTATCAGAGATGCTGGACAGACCGTTGCTGCTGGTATGTGTAAAGAGTTAGTTAAGAAAGCTTAACTTTCTTCCTTTTTTTTATTTAATTTCTATTTTCTATTAACCAAAAACTTATAATCTTCTTAAATAAGAAATTAGTATGAATATTCTTAATGCGTATGAAGAAGGGGCCCATAAGGCCTATCTTGAATATCTTGCGCTTGAAGGAAGGGGGACTGTTAAAAATTGGTCTAAAAACCCCATTGCATCTGCTTATGCTGAGAGACAAAATCAAGAGAGAGTTAGAAAAATGAGACTTGCTACTGAAGCAGACTTAATAGATTCCCCAGCTAGAACGCGTCACAGGGTTGCTTTTGATTTGGGCTATGCTCTTTTTGTGGGTGGTTTTGTAGAACATAATGGTGTTCGGGCAAAAAAATCTAATTAATTTTATTTAATTTCCATCTCCTTGCTAAAGGATAAAGAATTATTAATGTTAAGATAAACATCCCCCCAAGAAAAATAAATGAAACCTGCATTGAGTATTTTAAGGAAATATATCCAACTATTGGAAATAGAATAAACACTGCAAGATTTGAAAAGAAATTCTTTATGGAAATTAACGTTGCCCTATGTGATGATTTTAAATGTAGATTCATATAGTTACTTAATACCACTCCGAAGAATCCTGCAGAAAGAGGAATTAGGAAATATCCGAATACACTCCAATAGGGAATCATTAAACTTACTACTCCAATTCCAATAATCATTGCTAATTGAATTAATCTTAATGTTTTTCTTTCCCCCAACCACTCTTCTATTTTGTGTGCATTCTTAGCAGATAATGCAATTAGTAGTGCCCCGATGAATGCCAAAAATCCCATCAAATAAATTGGAAATGATATTGCTTTAAAGTAAGCTGCAGAAAGAGACATAGTTATGGTTATGATTGCAGCAATTGGGAAAGAATAGATTACTAGATATTTAATATAATTTGATTTTTTTAGATAGGTGAAAGATTCCTTTAGGTGGAGGATTGAATTTTTTATCTTTAGTTTTTTTGAAGGTTTATAGGGTTCGGTTAGGAAGAAAGTTAAAAACACTCCGAAGGCAACAAGAGGTATCGAAGCAATTGCGGGGAGTTTTGGTGAAACTGCAAAAAGAAATCCTCCAGTTATGAATATTACTGCAGAAACAAGATTTGAAATCGTAGATAATCTGCCTGAAACTTTTTTGTAATCTTTCTCTTTTTTCATCTTCTTTAGAGAATCAAATATCAGAGACTCTCCAGTTCCTGAGCTCATGGATACTCCGACCCCACTTATTATCTTGGCAATTAAAAATATCCAGAAACCATTGCAAAAAGCAATTAATATTATCTCCACAACATACAAAGATCTGGAAATGATCAATGTTTTCTTTTTTCCTAGAAGATCTGCTATAATCCCTGAAGGAATTTCTAGTAAGAGTATTGCCAATGCGAAAACACCCATAATCACTGCAAATTGTTCAAGTGGTACTTCTGAGGCAATATAAAAAAGAGCTAGTACTGGGATAAAAAATCTTGCCCACATTAATCCTCCGATTACATATGTAAGATGGATATTTCTAAGCATTAACTTTTTCATTAATTTATTTTGTTCGACAAGTTTATAAAGTCACCGCCAAATAATCATAATTATGAAATTCTTAATCGTCTCAGATTTACACGGTAGAAAACCGATTCTTTCCACCAAAGATTTTGATGCAATTATTGTTCCTGGAGATGTTTGTGATGATAGAAAGACTGCCCCCTTATTTAGGGAACTATTTAGAGTTATCAAAAAGAATCCGGATGTTGATTTTTGGGATATCGTAAAAAAAAGACTTGGTGGTGAAAAGGCTTACAATAAAATAAAAAAAGAATCTGTTAAAAGAGGGAATGAAATTCTTAAAGAGTTAGATAAATATGGAAAGCCAATCTTTATGGTCCCTGGAAACCATGATGAAAGTTTTGGAAACACCAAGATAAATATGGATAAGAATGAATATAATCACCACAGAGGTTTTCTTGATCTTTTGAGTGGAGATAAAATAAACCCCAAAATTACAAAGGGAATTAAAAATTTAAAGGATTGTCAATTTGCTTGTCATTTTTTTAATGATGTTAATATTATTGGTTATGGTCTCTGTTCTGGCATTGCGGATCCAAGATTAAGAAGAACTAAGTTTAAAGGCAAACAAAAAGAGAGAATTATTGCTCGCTATAATAAGTTATTGAAAAAACTTGGAAATCTCAATAAACAAAAAAAGAAAGGGAATCCAACATTATTTTTATCCCATTCTGTTCCATACAATACTAAATTAGATGTCATAACTGATGATAAATCCTATGCTTATGGGATGCACTTGGGTTCTACTGTGGCAAGATGGTATTGTAAAAAATACCAACCTTTAATTTGTATAGGTGGACATATCCACGAACATTTTGGAAAAACTAAGATTGGTAAGACAGTAGTTGTTAACACAGGCTTTGGTCCTAAAAAGAATATTATATTAGAAATTAAAGATGGGAAAATTAAGAAATTGAAGTTTGTTGATGGTGCTAAAAAAAGAAAATAGTTTTAAGGTTTTCTGAATTGCATTCTTTATGGCAAAGAGATTAAATACAAATACTGAATTTCCTGCAGCTAGGATTGGAGATTTTGATCCACAATATGAAACAACTCCAGGAACTTCAATAATAAGGCCAGCTCCAAAGGGCGTTTCCAACGAAGATTGGATTCATTATCTTGCAAATTTAGGCAGAGAACATGAGGGGAGAGAGACACTCTATGGGGTTATTGCCTTAGAAAACCATAGGGGAGATTTAAGATTTTATGATGGGATTAGAAAGGCCCTCCTTGTAGCTGCAACCTTGACTGTTGTTGGATTGGGTCTTGCTGTATCTGGCTGTTCTGGAGAAAGGCACGAATATAGAGAGATTCCAAAGTCCGAAGCACCAGCGAGGGATAATTCTAGCATTAGTTCATTCTACAGATTTGCCCATTGGAGACTTAATGTTGAAGATCTGATGCCATAAGCTTTATAAATGGCTGGAGGTTCGAATTTATATGCAAAAAGCAAGAATGAAACTGGCAAGCGCTGATATTGGTCAGCTTAATGAAGTGTGTGCTTCTATTCGTGAAATTGCTAAGAAAACTAAAACTAAAATTAGTGGTCCAATTCCAATGCCTACTAAAAGAATGAGAATAACTACTCGAAAATCTCCTTGTGGAGACGGTAAGGCTTCATACGATAATTTTGAAATGAGAGTTCATAAGAGACTAATTGACCTTGGTGTTGATGAAAGAGCACTTAGATTGGTTATGAGAGTTCCAATTCCTAAGGGTGTTATTATTGAAATTAACCTTCTTGAGCATTAGAGCTTAATTCTATTAAAATTGACGATTAATTAGCTACTGCTTTGCTATTTCACTGTTAATGAGTTTACTACTCAGGAGATACAACATATAGAAACATTTATAAAGAAGTTCTGACAAGTATAGAGTAGGTAATAATTATGGGAAGAAAAGAAGTTAAAGGAGGAGAGGATTCTAAGCGTTCTGAAGCTAAACCTGCACATATAAAATTGGCAGAAGAGATTGAAAGTAGCGAAACCCCAGAAAGAGCTAATGCTGGAGAATTACTTGATAGATATTCTGCAGAAAGAGATTCTGCAATTGCAACACTTGCGAGTTATGGCGTTCCTGAAGCTGAACGATCACAAATTATTGGAGTATTTGATGATCGGAAGAACTTATATGTCTCTCGAGATTCAATATTAATGGGATTAACTGATCTTACTGTGGAAGAACAAGAAGGAGTAGTTAGGGTTTTCGGATCACCCGATTATGATTCTATTAATTCATTCGGAGAGATTACAGAAGCTATTAGACCAACAAATCCAGATCTTGCAGCAGCACTACATGGGTTACAAAGACACCACTTAGAGGCATTAAGAATCTCTGAATCTCATTTTGAGAGGAGTAATACTCACGATCGAGCAAGGATCCATCTGTTAGAAGGGGAAGTTAGTTCTCTGAAAGAACAAGCATCAAATTATAAGAAACAAGCAGGAACAGACCCATTAACTGGTCTTGGCAATAGAAGACTATTCGCTAAAGATTTAGTAAGGAATATTAGACGTTCTTTAAGAACCGGAGATAAATTTGCACTTTATATGGGTGATGTTGATAATTTTAAGAACTATAATGACGAGTATGGACATCCTTCTGGAGATTCTGCTTTGCAACATGTGGCATCCACATTAGAAAATCAATTAAGAAGGGAAACTGGAGATGGAAACTACAGATACGGTGGAGAAGAATTTTGTGGAATAATTAGTGATGTTGAAGATAGACTTGCAAGAAGGATCCTTGAAAGAATGAGAGTTGAAGTTGAAACTGAACCTTGTGAAGTTATTAAAAGTGATGAAAGTCCTGATGAAGAAAGATTTGTTACATTGAGTATTGGGTATGTTATGTTTGATCCAAGAGATGAGGGGGTAGACTCCAGAGCCTCAACCGAAATAGTACAAGGATATGCCAAGAAACTTGTTGATAATGCTGACGCTGCGCTGTATACTGCCAAAAGAGGCGGAAGGAATAGAACAGTCCAGTATAGAAGTGCTAGTTTAGATGAAAAAAAATCAGATGGACTATTTAACGGAGATGAAGAATAATCATGAAAATCGAAAACGGAAATAAAATTAAAGTAGAATACGAGGGTAGACTCGAAGACGGAACAGTGTTTGATAGTTCTAAAAATCACGGTCAAGCATTAGAATTTGAAGTTGGTGCACACCAAGTTATTCCTGGTTTTGAGGAAGGCGTTGTAGGCATGGCTGTTAATGAAGAAAAAGAAATTAATATTTCTGTTGAGAAGGCCTATGGTCCTCGAAGAGAAGAACTTTTTAAAGAGGTTCCTAAAGATCAGTTACCTGAAGGTGAAGAACCTAAAGTCGGCATGATGCTGGGTGTTGGTTTACCAAACGGTCAACAAGTTCCTGCTACAATCACAGAGGTTAATGAGAAGTCAATTAAGATTGATTTGAACTCTCCTTTGGCTGGTAAGGCTTTGATCTTTAAAGTGAAGGTGTTAGAAATAAAATAATTTCTTTCTTTTTTTAAAATGCCAAGCGAAACTTTTTATTCTGAATTTAAGAAAATGCTTAGTCATTTTGATCGGGACTGGGCAAGATTTGTAAGTCCATGCACTCATTACGCAAGAATTATTAGTGAATTTGCAATAAGAGATTTAAAAGTTCATCCAGATTGGATTGAGTTTCGAAGAACCTCTTTGGATGGAGGATTAAGACTTTTTGGTTTTAGATCCATAAATTGGGAATACCATGCCGCAGTTGCTATCGGGGATGAAGTTTGGGATCCTTTTCTAGGAGAGCCAGTTCCCGTTGATGAATATGCGAAGAAAGTATTTCCAAATAACGAACCAGAAGACTACACAATTAGTAGATCTCCTTATCGAGTAAGGTCTGAAGAATTTAGAAAAAGATTAGTCAGAGATGGCCATGGAATAAGATGACTGTTTATATTCCTGGAGGATTAAAACCATTTCTTGATAAGATGAACTGGACCTATCCTCTTGATGAGATTCTTTGTCACAAAAGATTCACTCTGGGATTGCATCTTATTGCCAATGGTGGAAAACCTTATGCCAATGATCTTCTTGCAAGATATAATGCCTGGGATGACTTAAGATCTCTTTTACCAACCTCAAATGCTAGGGCATTAAAAGAGGCTTGTCTACAAATAAGAGAAACAGAATTAATTAATGACTCCGCAGCCTAGACAGGTTTTGCCTTGATAGAATACACAAAATTGTCCCGGCGCGATATAATCTTGATTTTTCTTAAAATTAATTTCTAGAGTTTTTCCTTTAACTTCTAAAATTCCTTTGGCCAGAGGTTGAGAGTATCTAACTTTTGCTTCTACTTTTAGTTTTTTATCTGGGGTTTTAGCAGAAATGAAATGAAATGGTTTTAGAATAACTTTCTTTCCGCCAATGGTTTCTTTTCTATTGGTGATTATTAATTCGTTGGTTTTTCCTCTTTGCTCTTTAACGTAATGTTTTGTGTTTAATTTTAGCCCTTTTCTTTGGCCTATGGTGTAATAATGTAATCCTTGATGTTCTCCAACTATCTTTCCTTTATCAGTAACTATGTTTCCTGGTTTTTTTCCTATCTTTGCATTTAGAAATAGATGCAGTGCTTTTGATGATACAAAACATAAATCTTGGGATTGTTTTCTTTTGGAATAAATATCAAATCCTGCTTTCTTGGCTATTTTGTATACTTGTTTTTTAGTGTATTTACCAAGGGGTAGAACTATGTTTTTAATGTAAGACTGAGGTAAATGCGCCAATCCATAGGTTTGATCTTTGGTTTGATCTTTGGCTCTGATTAACTCATGTTGGTTTGTTTTCTTATTGAATTTAGTATCTGCGTAATGTCCAGTGGCTACGTATTTTATTCCGTGTTTTTTAGCCCATTCAAATAATTTCTTAAATTTTAACTTTCTATTACAAACAGTGCATGGATTTGGTGTTCTATTGTTCTTTAGCTCTCTAATGAAGTAATCAATGACTTCTTTTTGAAACTCTTTCTTAACATCGTAAGTATGATAAGGAACATTTAGCTTTTTGCAAATATCCCTTGCCGTTAATAATGATTCATCAGTGCAGCAGGCATTTTCTAAACAATTATCTTTGTTCTTCCAATGTGCTAATTTTAATGATACTCCGATTGGGTCCCAACCAGCTTGTTTTAATAAAAATAATGT
>Ga0233437_1002686_pt1 | contig 25829 bp, 22 predicted proteins | sample SI_122_August201_FD_182714 | JGI IMG/M metagenome (GOLD analysis project Ga0233437, IMG submission 182714) | Seawater microbial communities from Saanich Inlet, British Columbia, Canada - SI_122_August2016_200_MG | ecosystem: Environmental > Aquatic > Marine > Inlet | place: Canada: British... | reverse complement strand
TGGCTCCCGCTTTTATTGTGCCCGTTTTTTACCATTTTTCACTGCCACAATGGCGACATTGACGTGTGCTTATTGTTTGAATCATCTCCTTAGTTTATCACTAATCACTTACCTTGCAACACTACCCCGCACTGATGGGACGCTGGAAAAAGAAGGGGTGGGTGTAGCCCCGATCCTTCGTTCGTTAGGAGAAATGATAATGTCCAAATCACAGTCAATCTACCAACTCAAAATAACACTCAACGATTCAAAACCACCCATCTGGCGCAGAGTTTTGGTACCGAAAAACATTACGCTCTATGAACTGCATGAAATCATTCAAACCGTCATGGGCTGGGATGATTACCACCTTCATCAATTCACGATTGACAGTCAAATCTATGGAAATCCCGAATATGATGAATATGGCGACCTGGAAACCAAAAATGAAAAGAAATATCGTTTAGATCAATTCGTCCACGGTGACAGGTTTAAATTCCACTACGAATATGACTTTGGGGATGGTTGGTTGCACAACCTGCTCGTGGAGAAAATCCTACCAAAAGAGAAGGGCATAGATTACCCGGTTTGCATCAAAGGCAAACGCGCCTGCCCGCCTGAAGATGTGGGCGGCGTGTGGGGCTATGATAACTTCCTCGAAGCCATTGCCGACCCGACCCACGAAGAACATGATAGCTACCTCGAATGGATTGGTGGCGAGTTTGATCCGGCAGCCTTCGATTTAGATGGAGTGAATGAACGTTTGCGTCGTCCATACAATCAACGTGATGAGGGGCAACTGGTATACGCCCCATCCCAAGCAGCGGGGGAAGAAATACTTGAAAAGATTGCGACGTATGTCAACGAACTGGATGAAGAGCAGCTTTCCCGGATCGAGAGCTTGGCTGTACGGCGCGATCTAGTCACGTTCCTTTCCTATCTGCAGGAAAACCGTGTGGTCGGCACACAAGCTACTGGCAACCTGCCGCTTAAAGCCGTGCGCGAGATCTGCACCAAATTTGTCAACCCACCTATCCTTGATTCAAAAATTGGAACCAGGGTTTATAAATTGCGCAGCGAGGATGATGTCTGGCAATTATTCTTCCTTCACATGCTGGCACATACCGGGGGACTGATTACTGGCGGACAATCGCGTACTTGGAAAATAACGCCGGACGGGGAAGCGTTCTTGATAACAGCAGCCCCTCTCCAGCTTGGTTTCATGTTGGATACTTGGTGGAAGTATGCAGATTGGCGAATCGCATTTCCCTTTTCAGGTTTGGACCAAGGTTTGCCGCTTGGGTTTGCCAAGATCACTCTGCGGCAATTGCTGGGATTGTCTGTTGACAAAGAAGTTTCCTCTGATGCCTTTGCAGATAAATTAATTAGCGAAACCGGCTTTCAGTGGCCCAGTCAGGAAGGGGATACATCCAAAGGGATAAGGCGCAGCGCGATTGAACGTATGGTGATCCTGCCCATGATGGAATTTGGGTGTCTGGAAGCTGAACACAGTGTGGAAAAGATTGGCAGGACAGAAATAAAAAACATCTCATCAATTCGCCTGACTCAGCTTGGGGAGGGATTACTGGGCACCTTGTAAGATGGATTTAGCGCCAGCGCCAAAACCCTCGATGAAGAACCCATTTTACTGGCAGTCATCGCCCACATCTGCCAAATTACGACGATCAAGGATGGGAGCATTCGCAAGTGCGTGGCGAGGTCAGAGAGCAGGTTGAAAAAGTATTAGCCAATATGTAAATTGTCCGTCCTCAGCACAGTTTTATGCAAAGAAACCTCTTTCAGGAAACATTCTCTCTGGTAGCGCTGTTTTCGATACATCTTATTTATTATACTTTCAATTATAATACTCAAAAGTATAATAATTGCAGAACGAGGTGATGTATTATGAAATTTGATTTCTTAGACAGGCAACGAGAACTACAACAATTGGAAAGGTTATGGGACTCTCCACATGCTAAATTTCTGGTTTTATACGGCAGGCGGCGAATAGGGAAGACAGCCTTAATCGTTGAGTGGATACACCGCTCCAAACAACGTGCGCTTTATTGGGTTGCAACGCATACATCGGCTGCCAATCAATTACGTTCTTTTTCCCAAGCAGTCTATAATTTTGCCAATCCCAACAATCCTGCTCCGGACAATTTCAGCTACACAAATTGGAAACAGGCTTTTCAACAAGTTGCCTCACTTGCAGAAAAAGAACGTCTGGCTCTTTTTATAGACGAATTCACCTATTTGCTCGAAGTCACCCCCGATATAGCGGGACAACTGCAAAATTTATGGGATCACCTGCTTTCCAAGCGCAATCTTTTCTTATGTCTCTCCGGCTCACATCTAGGGATGATGAAACGAGAATTTCTTTCCTATCAAGCACCCTTATATGGTCGTGCATCTGCACAGCTATATTTACAACCTTTTTCCTTTGGCGCTACAGGTCGCTTTTTTCCAAACTACTCGGCAGCAGATAGAGTTGTGATTTACGCAATTTTTGGCGGTGTGCCAGCCTATTGGGAAAAGATAGACCCGAGAAAAAGCATTTCCCAAAACATCAAAGATGAACTTCTAACCCCAAACAACCTACTTCAAGTAGAACCCAAACTACTCTTGCAAGATTTTGTTTCTGACCCACACAATTATATTTCCATTTTGAGCGCGATTGCAAAAGGTGCCCATGTCGTTAAGGAAATTGTCGCCAGCACGGGCTTGGCAAGCGGACATGTAAGTAAATATCTGAGTGTGCTGAAGGATTCCGGTTTTGTCGAAAGACGTATCCCGCTAACGCTGAAGCAGAACTCCCGTGCAGGGCGTTACCACATTACAGATCCGTACTTACGTTTCTATTTCCGTTTTCTGGAAACCCGTCAGGAACAGCTTGCGCTCGGCATAAAAGATCAAGCTCTTGCCGAGATCAAAAAGCATCTAATAGACTTTATCGGCACTTATACCTGGGAGGAAATATGTCGCGAGTGGACCATCCGTGCCGGGGCAAAAGACGAACTTCCCTATCTCCCGGATCAGGTTGGCAGCACATGGAATGCAAAAGCACAGGTGGATGTCGTTGGCTATAATTCTATGGAGAAAACCTTGATCTTGGGCGAGTGCAAATGGACACGCGGACAAACCAAAGCGGGCGTGTTGAAAGAGCTAATCGAGAAGAAAGTGGATAAGATCATTCCAAAAGAAGGGAAATGGGAAGTTTTTTTCACTGGATTTTCTCGTTCAGGATGGTCATCAGGCGCGCTGGATTATTCCAGTGAGATCGAAGAGACATTGCCGTCTGGCGCTAATTGGTCTACGAAGGGAATTCGACTTGTCGATTTAGCGCAGCTAGATCAAGACATGCAAAAATGGACTTCACTCTGATTTCCTCCATGATAAGTCGTGATAAATCTGTGCAAAAAAGGCTTGCTTTTTAGCAGCCTTTTTCCCTTTCTACCGGCTAAGTGCCACACGAGGTGGGGCTGCCAAAGAATACGCTTATGGTCTCAAAACATATTCCCGTGCAGGGCAAACCTTTCACATTCCTGTTACGCCTATCATTGATATGCCCACCTATGAGTTATTCGTAAAAATGAGAGAAGAAAACAAAACCTATTCAAAACACCGCAAGAAAAATGATTACCTGCTATCCGGTCATCTAAAATGTGCCTGCAACCTGACTTGGCGAGCACGCACAGTAGCACATCGTCGTAGCCGCAAAGGGGAATGGGTTGAGCGCAAAACTCCGATTAGCACATACTTCTGTCCTCAACCCCACAAAGAGCTCAGACCGCCGGATTGCCCCAAATCCGTGAACGCCAAAGATGCGGAAGCCCAGGTTTGGCAGAAATTATATGATTTCGTCATGAACCCGGATTTCTTACTTGCGCAAGCCATAGAGCTGGTCCATCAACTCCAGCAAAACTATGAATTTCTGCAACAGATCCAAAAGGAGTTGCTGAAAGAGTTGGAGGAACAGTCCCAAAAGCGCCAGCAAGTTATCACAGATGCAAGAAAAACACTGAGGGATGATGACGAGTTTGCAGAACTGATGCGTGAGTTATATGGTGAAGAAGAGCGATTGAAGAGCAGGTTGGCAACTATTGAGCAAGAATTGAAAATCTATACCGGGATGGATTGGGAAACAAAAGTCAATGATTATGTAAAGAATCTTCAGGCCAGTATCGAAAAACTGAATAACGCGAATTCTAGATCCCCCGACGAACAACATCGCATCTTTTTGTTGAAGAAACAATTGGTGGATGAGCTTCTAACCGTAGCGACTATTGATGGTGAGCGCAATATTCAAGTGGAATTTCGAGCCAAAATCATTGATTTTGCAGTGTGCAAAGAAATATTGAAATTCCCTAATCGCGGAGAAATTGTAACTTGGTTGTAGAGCGCAATTTCAAGAATATTATCTGACAAAAAAGCGCCCTGATAATTTAGGATTATCAGGGCGCTTCTTTTCAAAAACTTACTCCCCAGCTCGGAATTCTGGGGAGCGCGGCATGATGGTTTGCGAAAAATTTTTTTGGCTCGGGCAAAATTACACCCACATATATAGATTTTTATGCTGTATGGATCACTTCGATCCCGTATATGGTGGTCAAAATGTGGTATGTATTAAATGTGGTACATTGTTGGGCGGAACTTATACCCATATATTTGATTTATACCGCTCATTTTCTTTTCTGCTTATGCTGTAAGAAGGGCTTTGATATGCTTGTAACGATATTCCCAACTGGCGAAATCATAGAGCACCATCACGAAAACAGGCAAAGTACTGAGTAACTCAAGCTCATAGGCTTGACGAATTGTATAGAAATCGCTCACGCCCTCGAAACCGGAGAGACCGTGCGCTTTGCCGTATGCTTGTTCGGTCAGATACCACGTCACGAAATCTGCCCACGCCTGAGGGCGTTCATCCCTGACCTTTTCGAGCGTCGAGCGTGCATCCGTCTGAGCAAGATATATGATTTTAGGCTGAAGCGGCACCACCGCTTTGGCGAGTGCGCTAATATGTTCACGAATGACCTGCCCGGAAAGATTATGTTTTGCCAGCAATGTCGTCGTTGGATTTTGAAGAAAAACGCACTCAAAAACATAGACCTTCTCTTCAGCGGCGGCTTGCGCTGCGAATTGCTGCCAACGCTGCAAAAGAAGATCGCAATGTTTTTCGGCTGGCAGGTCGTAGATTTCAAACTGTGCCAAGGCTTCATATAATTCAAGCGGCATTTCCGGGGCTTTGGCTTTCATTTTGCGGTATTTGAAGAATAATTCGCCATTCTTTTTGTGGGTATATTGGCTTAGGAATTCAACCTGAGCGGGAAACTGCGCCCGGATATCTGCGTACGCTCGTTGACTTAGGCAGGCTACCGCTTCATAATCTGCGGGGTGGTCCCAATCCCCTTCCAGAAAGAGTTCGGGCGCATAGCCTTCTTTTGCCAGCCAATCGTTAATAAAGCGGGCTGTGGTTGTTTTTCCCGACCCGGGAATGCCTTCAACCAAAATAAGTTTTGTGTTCATGAATAAGCCTCTTTGGTCATTGCTAATGACCTGATATTTTTTCTAGTAATTGACTGTACTCTGAGATATGAACGTCTGCTTGAAGGTGCGTATCTGCATTGCGATAGAGACAGACACGCAATCCGACATCTTGTCCGGCACGCATATCCGATTCATTATTTGTGATCAACGCAGTTTGGACAGCGTTTAATTGATATTTTTCTTGCAATGAAAAAAGGATTTTAGCATTGCTTTTATGGGGAGGTGATTCTTTCATAGAAACCGTATCGGTGAAGTAAGGTGCCAGCGCGTGTTCTTCCAGTAGTATTTGTGCAGCCGAAAGGTTTTGATTGGCGATAGCGATATTTATTCCGCCACGAGCGTGGATTCGCTCACAAAGTTCACGCACATAGGGAAAAGGCGGCTGGTTGACGGGATCAATTTCTCGATAGGCATCGGTAAATTTATCGCGCAGCAATTTCGGGTCAAGTTTGAAACGCAATGAGAGCGTATCCAAACAAAGGTCAATGGATTCCCGCACGAGCTTATCGATCACGTTCAGGGCGAGCGATTCTCCCATCTCATTCAGGGATTTGCTGATGGCATAGGTGATCGCCGGGTAGGTGTCAAAGAGTACGCCATCAACTTTCCAAAGAATATTGCGGATCACAGCCCTGCCTCCTTAATTTCAATCCACTTCTTTCCAGATCGGGTCACGCAATAAGACCAAAGAGACAAAGAAAGCAAAGATGATCCCGTACAGCCCCGCGCCAAATGAAAAGAGTGGATCGTTTGGCGTGTGCAGCATACCAACCAGCCAGGCATAGCCCGCATTCAAAACGGCGTGCATGAATGCCGCCAACCAGACACTGCCTGTTTTTAGCATCAGGTAGCCCAGAAAAATGGACAGGAATAGATTGAAAATCAGGAAGGCAAGCGGACCAAGCACCGGATGACCGGGGTAATTATGCCCCATCGCTACTGCAGGCGCGTGCCAAACGCCCCAGATCACGCCGACCCAGAGAACGCCTTTTACCCGTCCCAGCTTGACCAGTTCACCTTGCAGATAGCCTCGCCAACCGTATTCTTCGCCGAAGGCAATCACCAATCCCAGCAACGGACCGATGATGGTCGTATTCAGGAAACCCGCCACAAGATACGTTGGGATATCCATGCCTGCGGCGGTTGCCAGAGAAGTGATGTCCGGTTGATACCTTAGTTTTGTGCAAAATAGTGCGGTTTCAATTCGAAGATGCAAAATAACATGGGTTCTACTCGGTAAAATAGTGCTCCAAGAAGCGTTTTGATGGTAAATTGAAAAACAAATTCTAGATAAGAGACCAAAGGAGAAGCCATGAAACCCGAGTTTGGACTGACAAAAAAGGACTTTAACACCAGTTTTGCACCATTATGTGTGCTTGGACAGGCTCTTTGGGAGCGTGGAGAGCTTGATCCATTACGAAACTTTAGCCTTATCTCGATGAAAACCCAGGATCATACACCCGGAGAGAAGTTATTGGATGGATTTTTGGTAATCCTGGCTGGGTATCCCAGTCTCTACATGCTCAACACAAAATTACGGCCTGATCCGATGCTTGCTGAAGCCTGGCACCGGGGACAATTTGCTGACCAATCCATGGTTTCTCGGACATTAGATGTCATCACTGGCGATGTCTTGTTGGGTTTGAGAACTGTCAGTAGGGATTTCTGGAGATCTCATAGCCAATTAGCCAGCCACGACTGGCGCAAACGCGTCGTGCTTGACCTGGATCTGACGCCATTACGGGCCAGCAAGCGCTCAGAAGACAGCACCAAAGGCTATGTCGGCAAAAAAACGAAACCGGTCGTCAGTTAGCCCGGGTGATGATCCATCCTTATCGGGAAAGCGTACTTTCACAACTTTATCCTGGCCATCAACACAGCAGTAATTGTCTTGTGCCAGCTGTATCTACTTTCGAAACCGCATTAGGGCTGCCAGAGCAGTTCCGACACAAATGTGTTTGGCGTGTTGACCAAGGTTTCGGAGGCGATGCCAATATTAATTGGCTTTTGGATCGCCAGTATCAACTTATAGCCAAAGGTTGTTCAAATCGTCGGGTCGCTAAACTGGCTAAAGAAGTCCAACGCTGGCGAACCATCAGAGATGACAAATTGGTTGGACAGGCTCCAACGCCGGAAAAATTTGTCCGGCCAGTGGACACTTTCGTGATCCGTTACCAAACCCGCAAGGGTTGGAAACATTCTTATTTGCTCAGCACTCTGAACTTGTCTGGTATCGCTACCACTCGTTTTTATGATCAGCGTGGTGGAGCTGAAACCGAGTTCCGTACTGACAAAAGCGGTGGAGCACATCTCGACAAACGGCGTAAACACAAACGTGATGCTCAAGAAGTCTGGGTTTTGTTGGCAGATATGAACCATAACTTGATCTCGTGGCTCTCACGACAAATCTTGGCCGATAGCCCGTTTGAATCTTATGGATTCTTGCGCATCAGCCGAGACTTGTTCCGCATCCCCGGTTTGATCAAAATGGAGAATGGTCGGCTCTTATCTGTGAAATTATTAAGGTCCTCACCACATGCCGCCGATTTGATCGACTGTTTGCAGCGTTTTTGGGATTAGAACCCCGGCTATTTTGCACGTCAATAATAGAAACCCTACTATTTTGCATCATCAGAATAGAACATGGGTTATTTTGTACAAAATCAAGGTGATAGCCCAAACCGGCAACGATGTTGAGCAGAATTTGCAAGCCCAGGTAAGCCATCACAACTACCCAAACCAGCAACCAGAGATACCACTTGCCGCCGGAAAGCCCGGCTTGCTGAAAGGCATCTTTTCCGCTGGCGAAGCGGACAATCAGCAGAATGACCAGAGAGACCACCAAGGCAAGCATCACCAGTCCGGCAAGCGGAGCGGGATACAGGTCGGGGCGTAATGTGGTCAGAATCACCAAGGCTGTGAAGAACAGGGTGAAGATGATGTAGAAGTTGAAGAACCAGCGCGGACGTTCATGGTAATTGTGCAGGTACAACGGGCTGTTTTTGAAGACATAACGTTGCAAAAAGATCGCAACGTACGCAGGAATCAACATCTGGAGTTGAAAGAATAGTTGCGCATATTCGCTGTAGCCAAATTTGAGCCATAAAACCAGGTCTATCAACCAACTCAAGGTAATCGTTAGCCCAACAAATAGCCCGACTTCTTTCCAGTTCACACTTCTTGTAGATACAGCAACGGATGACATCCTTATTCTCCTAAATTTATTCAGATTTGCGGGCGTCAAATTCTGCCCAAATCAGATAGGCAATCCCCGCCACCAGAGCGACCATACTCCAGTTGACCAATTCGGCACCAACATATTGCAACATGGCGGCGAAGAGTTCTGCGCTCCAATTATTGGCAATCGACGCGCCAAAGATGGCAGCAGCGATATACCGAGTGGCGTACAGAAACGCAGCAATAAAAATCAACATAACGCCGGTAAATCTTCTTGACATCACTAAAACTCTATTCTTTCAAATTTCACGAGCGCAAGAACGGTGAAGACCACGCTCCAAAGCAGTGATGCTACCAGCGGCGACCACAACATCTCTGCCGGGACGGGTTGGCTATCTGCGATCAAGGCTGCCATTTTCCCCAGCGACCAGGGCATGACGTACATCAACTCCTGGATTAAGCCGCCGATCAGGCTGCCGCCCATCGCAACGCCAAGCGCAATGCCCAAGATGGGCGCACGACTATCAAAGAATGTGCCCAGCATCAGGGTCAGCGTCAGGTAAAACAGGGTGTGGACAGCCATAATGCCAACGCCGCTCAAAAAGGGCAAAAACGGATACAGTGAACCGAGTCGCACAAAAAACAGCAAATACGTGACCAGCGCCGGGAGCGCAATCAGCAGCAGCAAAACGGCTGCTATCGCGGCGCTCAACTTTGCCAAGACATAAGAACGGCGGGCAACCGGTTTCGCCAGCAGCCACTCGGTCACACCGGAATGCTTTTCAGCCAAAATCAAGTCCTGGCTGAGCACAATCGCGCCAAGCGCCAATGCCATACTGCCCATCTCAAAGAAAATGCTGCGCGCCATTTGCAAGCCAAAGGGAAGCGGACCGCCCGCCGCGGCAACCGCCGGATCACCGGTGGCTGCGGCGACGGTGGGCAGCATGAATAACATCACAACCACCAAGCCGCCCAACATGCCCGACCACAAAATGGCGTTAATCCACCAGCGGCGCGTGCCCCACCAGGCGCGGTTTTCTTTATGCAGCAAATTGGCAAAGCCGCGCAATCCATGCCATTCAGTCACCCGTTCTAATTCTGTGTTAGCGCTCATCGCCATCTCCCTTCACAATATCCATAAAAACTTCTTCCAATTCATACTTTTTGCGGCTGAACTCTGTCACCGTGACCGTCGAGTCTGCCAGCACTGCCCGCAGCAAATTCGCTTCAGCCGCAGCCTCGTCGCTGACACTGACCTGCCAAAGACTGGCACCATCACCTTGCGACACCGCTGTATGCGTGACCCAGGGCAACGCCCCTAGTCGTTTCTCCAATCCGCTCGGCGTGCCTTTCAATTTGATCGAGTAGACCACGCCATCCTTTCCGTTCAAAATACTTTCAATCGAGCCGCTCGCCACGACCTGCCCCCGATTCAGGATCGCGACCGTATCACTAACACGCTGCACATCATCCAAAATATGGGTTGAATAAAAAATGGTGGTGTGCTTGCGCAAACGCGCCATAATATCCAGCACGGATTGGCGACCCAGCGGATCGAGCGCCGAGGCGGGTTCGTCCAGGATGAGCAGATCGGGATAGTTGACTTGTGCCAGTGCGATGCCGAGACGTTGTTTCTCGCCGCCGGAAAAGCCCTTGATGGGACGATTCGCCTTTTCGGCTAACCCGACCAACGCAAGCATCTCATCGCATCGCGCCCGGATTTTGGCTTGGGTACCGCTAAAAAAGAAGTGTGCTGCGAAAATTAAATTTTCGCGTGCGGTCATGTGGTCGATGAAGCGCGGCTGCTGCGGCAAGTAGCCAATCCGCTCGCGGATGGCGACGCTCTCGTCCACAATATCGTGCCCAAAGATCGTCCCGCTGCCGGATGTAGGGCGTACCAAACCGAGCAAGGTCTTCATCAGCGTGGTTTTGCCGGCACCGTTCGGACCGAGAAATCCGAAAATAGAATGCCTCGGCACGTTCAAATCCACGCCGCGAAGCGCCTGTACATCCCCAAAAGATTTACCCAAATGATGGGTTTCGATCACATAGTCGTTGGTGCGTGTCATACTTGTCTCCTTTACTGCTGTATAGAAAGCATAAAAGAAAATCTCCCCAAGCACATCAGCGACTTGGGGAGACTTGAGACTGGTCAGGTGGGTAGGTTATATCATTGTCAAAGCGGCTAAAAGCCCAAGCGCGGGTAGCAAGAGTGCCACCACAAAGATCGTGACAAATACCCTGCCCAGCCATTTCTTTTCAGGATGCTTGACCCAATACCAGGTCAGATATGCGAGCAGGAAGGATTGCAGCAGTACTTCGGAAAGTCCCATCCACATGCCCGCGAATTTCGCTTTGGTATAGATCAGTCCTTCGATAGAGCCGGGCGCGGTGCCAAAGGTCGAGAAGATGCCCACTACAACCAGAATCAGCCAGATGTTTAGATACCCTTTTTCGCTCTGGAAAAAAGCCTTTTGCAGACGATAAAAGATCAAGCCGAATAACAGTCCGCGAATGGGCTGCAAAAGCACACCCGCCTGCACCAGCGGATCGTCGGTCGGTCTCATCAGCGATTTCAGGGCTGGGTCAGCAAACTGGGTTGTGTAATCAAAAAGGGAATATGCTACCAGCCCAACAGCAAAATATGTAATCGTGTGAATAATGATGGTTTTTGTTGTGATCTCTCGCAACGTTCGTTTTTGGGAGTCCATGATTTTCACTCACTTTCTTGCAAAAATTAAGGTTGGCAAATCACCCGGTTCATTAACCAGGCGTTATCAATTTGCACTAATTCAACCGTGAACTGATGACCAGCAAGGCTGGTCGAGACTTCAACACTGGCTTGAGCGCCGGAAACCTGCGCCTGTGAGGTGTTGATTTCCGTCGGCTTGTCCTGCGCGCACAAGATCGGGTCGTAGCGCATCTCCGCTTGTGTGAAATCGTCTAAAAAGGTGATGAAGTCCGTGCTGAGAAACGAACTGGATTGGTAGGCTTTGTCCACCAGCGGATTGCCGTCGTAAGCCAGATACCAAGTATAAAAATCCTGCACGACCTGATCCGGTTGGTTTATGCTTTGCCGGTCATTAATCTTCATCGCCGGAAAGATCACAAAAGCCAAAGCACTAAAGATTGCCGCAGCCAAAATGATCAGAAACCCAAGCTGATTTTTGTTTTTCATATCGATTTCCTTTCGCTAGAATTGTCAACGACCTAAGAATACAAAAAAACTCCCCGAAGCACATCAGTAGCTCGGGGAGTTTGGATGCTGACCCGTTGGGGAGTCTCGAACCTGTCTACTTGACCAGGTTATGCTTCAAGGCGGTTGCAACTGCTTCGGTGCGGCTGGACGCTCCCAATTTGGACAGGATACTGCTCACATGAAACTTCGCCGTCGAGCGGCTGACCACCAGTTGATCCGCGATTTGGCTGTTATTTAACCCCTCCGTCATCAGAGCCAGCACTTCTTTTTCGCGCTCGGTCAGGTCAAAGCCGATTTTTTCGGCGGGCATTCGCGTGGCATCGATCAGGGCTTGGGCGGCTTCGGGTGCCAGAGTCGGTTTGCCCGCATACGCCGCACGAATGGCATTTGCCAATTCATCGGCGCTGACATCCTTGAGCAGATAACCGATCGCACCCGCTTGCAAGGCGCCCTGAACCAGCTCTTGTTCCTTAAAACTGGTCAGGACGATCACCTGGATTTCGGGACATCGTTCCCGGAATTTGCGAGTTGCCGTAGCGCCGTCCATGCCGGGCATGACGAGATCCATCAATACGACATCCGGCTTGGTCTGCGGGCACAGGCTGAGTGCCTGCTCCCCGCTGGATGCTTCCCCCACCAGTTCCATATCATCGCAGGTCAACAAAAAAGTGGATAGCCCGCTGCGCACAACGGCGTGGTCATCGACCAGCATCACGCGGATCAATTTTTCTTCTGTCATTTTCTGGCAGCCTCCCAAAATAATTTTATATACGTCCCTTGAGTGGGTTCGCTCTTGATTTCCAATTCGGCATGGATGGCATCCGCACGTTCGCGCATGATGCCCAGCCCCAAACTTTCAGCGGTAACATCTTCGGGGTGAAAACCGATGCCGTCATCCCGAATTTCGAGCAGCATCTTTTTCTCATCTCGTGCCAGGTTGACGGTAACCTGTGTCGCACCGGCATGTTTGCTGATGTTGTTCAGCGCCTCCTGCGCTACGCGGAAAAAGACTTCCTTGATTTCGGGGGCGGGGTCCACCTGTCCATCGGCGACCAAGTTCACAGGCACTCGGGTGCGCCCGGTAAAGGCGTTGACCAAATGCTGAAGGAGATCGACCAAGTCAATGTCCACGAGCGACGCGGGGCGTAATTCCAAAAGCAGCGTGCGCATCTCGGAGAGCGCTCCCCGTGTGAGCTGACGCAATTCATCCAGTTTTTCTTTTCCCAATTCGGGGTCACGATCCCATAATTTCGGCAGTACATCTGCGATCAGGCTGGCGGAAAAGAGAGTTTGCGAGACCGCGTCGTGCAGGTCACGCGCCAGTCGATTTCGCTCTGTGGTTACGGCGGTTTGCTCCACTTTTTCGCGCAGGTGCGCATTTTCGATGGCAAGCGAAACCTGCTCGGCAAAGGTGAGCGCGAGTTGGATTTGCTCATCGGTAAATTCTTGCGCCACTTTGTAGTAAAAAACCATGCCGCCGTAGACAGCATCCTGAATGAATAATGGTACCGAAAGCGAACCGGCAAAGGCGCTGCGCAAGGCAATGCGCTCTGTTTTGATTTCATCAGGAATGGTTGTGTCGCGTTTGATCTCATCGACCCGTTCGGGCAGGGGCGGGTAGTTGGTGTAGGTTGGTTTGCGCTTTAGGGTAGCGAGCAGGTACATCTCGCCGCCGGAGACCTTAAGTGCGCTGAAATGACGCCTGCCCCGTTTAGGGAACATGCCTGCCATACCATAGCTCGCCATGTGTTCAATTTCTTCTGCTTCGAGATCAAAATGATGCAAAACACATGCCGCTGCGCCAACACGCTGCGTCGCCAACCTGACCGCCTTTTCCAGAAAGGTATCCAGCGGCATATTGGCGTTGATCATGCCTATAATATCGCGCAGGCTTTCTGCGATTTCGCGCCTGCGTTCAACTTCATGGGTACGCTCGGTGACTCGTTGTTCAAGAGTCTGGTAAATCTTTACCCGCTCCGTAACGTCAATCGAAACATTGAGCAAGCCAACGACCTGTTCATTTTCATATAAGGGAGAGAGGACGATGTCCCAAAAAGATACGATACCGCCCGATTCAATACGCACCGCGTCTTGATGGATAGTTTCCCCCTTGAAGACCTGCTCGAATAAGGGGATGATGACATCTTCGGTGCCGGGTTCCAAATCAAAAAGATAGGCGCCCGGCAGAACTTGCACCGCTTCCGATGGGGTGTATTGGTCAATAAACGCCGCCCAGGTCGGGTTGCAGCGCACCAGATTGAAATCTCGATCGATCACGGCAATGCCCATCGGCATACGCTCAAAGAGCATTTCCAGCAAGTTGATCTGACGTCCCAGCATGGGATCGGGCGTGATCGAGACGACGGATTGATGCTCGGCTTCAGCCACCGGCAGCAGCTCGAACTCACAAAACGGATCACCCTTTGCCTGACATTGATGCTCGATACAGACGATATCCTGCCGCTCACCAATGATATTGACAAAGCCAACCAGTACACCGGCTGTGTAGGCACAAACCTGGACGTCAGCTTGCTGGTCGTGACGTTGCATCATCCAGGCTTCAAATGTATTCTGCCCCCGCACGAGAACTTTGCCCTCCTGCCAGTGCGAATCGACGATGTTAAAGTGACCAAAACCGGCGGTTTGGTACGCCTGAAGACAATTCTCGAAGAATTGCTGTTCTTCAGTAGTGCTTTTTGGCGTGCCAAAAGATTTTGCAAAAGATGCGCCCCCATTCGCGCCCGCCTGCTGAAAAACGGAATTGGTTAGCTGAAAGCCGATCAGTGCTTCGACTTGACGCCGAATACTCCAAAACCCTGATTCGATGTCCAGCAGCGCCATGCGAACAGCGCCAAACTCCAGCACTCCCGAAGATTTTTCTGATAGAAAGCGAAATGTGTCGTAGTCTCTCATCAAGACTTATTGTAGCAAAATCTTTATATCCAATGAACTTGCCAAATCCCCTGATTCTTGTGACAAATAACTGTTTTCGTCGGTTTAGAAATAAAGCACCCCTCACATCATCTGGATGTAAGGGGTGATAATCGTTTTAGCACTGTCATTCCCGTAAACCAACATACCACAATATTTACGGGATTTTCTCGTTTTCGATGCTGTTTGCCCATATATGGGGCGAAAAAGAACTCGCTTATGCTGCCTACGTTGCCGCCAACGTTAGCTTCGGACGAAATTTGTAGCCGTATATTTGATTTATACCGCGTAAACACTGTTTGGATGATCTTATGACTTCGCATCCACTGAACCCTACAGATTTGCCAATTCCTTTTGCAAAGATGGGCGGCGAGCGTACAAGGTTTTGATCTTGGCAAGATAGGTTGTCCATTCCGCTTCGCGTCCAGAGACAAGGTAGGCTTCTTTCGCTTTCGCCAGCCAACGGGCAGCGTGGGGATAGTACTTGCTTTTGGTCGGTTCGATCAGTTTTTCTGCTTCCTGAATGGAAATGCGAATGACCCAATTCGGGCGATGTGCAATGATAGCATCCGCTACTTTTTCGCGCAGACTGTAACTATAGGCATTTTTCTCGGCAACCTCGATGGCTTCGTCCCACATCTGCTCATATAAATAAACGTCAACAATTGCTTCTGAATGTCCTGATTGCAGTAGAATTTTCATTTGCTCAGGCTGAAGTTCTTTCCAGCGTTCACCAGATAGCTGTTGCATGGACTGATATGTTTCCAGTTTAGGAAGTTCTGCAAAGGCAGCGAGATGAGCCAGCAACGCCTCTTCGGGTTTTCCGAGCGTTTCTTCCAGAGGGGCGAGCCAGGCTGCCAGGTGATATTTTGCTCCTTCAAGGGTCAAGCCATGCTCTGCGAGGTGGACTGCCTCCGCGAGATGGTCTTTTTCACGCAGTTCTTTGGCAATTTCAAGTATCTTGTTAGGTTCAGCAATTTGGTACGCGGCACGGATACCTTCAGCCATGCGCCCAAGTTGCAGGAGTTTTTGGGTATAGCGCAAAGATTGCCCCGTTTGCTGACACAATGACAAGAATTCTTCTGTGCGACCCTGACGTTCAAGGACGTTTAGTTTGGCAGTATCCAGTTCAGATTGGAAAGGCTGAGTTTCCCAGCCATATTCCAGGGCAAGGTGCGCAAGCTCCAGCCCTTTTTCGATGCCATAATCGGAGAGGTTGCTGCGAATGGGATCAAGCTGGTTCCCCAACGATTTGCGTTCTTTTGCATCTAGTTTCGCACTCAGAATGGCTTCTGCCAGAACTTCTCCCGCATAATCGGCGCTGTCTGCCAGTTCGGCGTCCGAATCGTCGAAATATTCATAGGAATCATAGAGTTCTTCGAGCAAGGCGAGCAAGATGGTGATGGCACCCTGCGCGTCTCCGGCGGCGAGAATATCGGTTGCTGCTATGGTGATGTCATCCATTTCCTGGGATAAGCCGTAGGCATATTGATAATCGTCATAATAATTACCGCTATGCCGAAATATATTTTTGATCCGTTTGCGCCACGCTTTTTCGGAGATTTGGCTGGCAGCAGGCTTGGGCTGAGATTCTGCCTTTTGCACGGCAGCAAGCCGGATGGGCAGGTTCGTTTCGAGCCAGTCATAAAGTTCGGGGTTGCGATCAATCAACTTGGTCAGAATCGTGACCAGGGCAGCTTGATCCACATCTTCCAGTAAAGCAGGGACGGATTTTCGTTCGGCAAACTCATCCGGTTTATGGATATAGGTCAGCAAAAGGGCAACGATATGTTTGCAATAGCCGCCAAAACTATAAGGACAGGTGCAGGCAGCGGATTGGATGCCACCTTCATCGAGTTCGACATGCAGGTGATAGGTTTCGCTGCCAACGCAGTCTGCCCGCAGAGTATTGCCTTGGCGGATGGTGTTGTAAATTGCGCCTGAGCGATAGTATTCGCGCCCACGTTCAAAACTTTGCTCGCTGGCGTGAGAACGGATTGTGGCTTCGGTTAGAGATGGCATATTTTTATCCTATTAACCCGCGACATGAATGTCGCGCTACAAAAATTTACAACACTTCATCCTCATACAAAATCACATACTTGTAACCCTGCTCGGTCAAAAATCTTTGGCGGTTGGCGGCGAAGGTCTGATCGACGGTTTCGCGGGTGACGATGGTGTAGAAATGCGCCATCGCGCCATCTGATTTGGGGCGCAGGATGCGACCGAGACGCTGGGCTTCCTCCTGCCTGCTGCCAAAGGTGCCCGAAATTTCGATGGCGACGCTGGCATCGGGTAGGTCAATGCTGAAGTTGGCGACCTTTGAGACGACCAGTACTTTCACTTCCCCGTTGCGGAATTGCTCGTAGAGGGTTTCGCGTTCCTTGACGGGCGTTTTGCCAGTGATGAGCGGCGCTTGCAAAAGTTCGGCGATTTCGTCGAGTTGGTCCAGGTACATGCCGATTACGAGGATATTCTCGCCGAGATGTCGCTCCAAAACTGCCTGCAAAATGGGGAGTTTTTTCGAGTTGTGCGCTGATACCGAATATTTTTGGCGGTTCGGCGCAAGCGCGTATTCCATGCGCTCGCCTTCCGCCAGGTTCACGCGGATTTCGTGACACATCGCTGTCGCGATCCAGCCTTGTTTCTCCAAATCCTTCCAGGGCACATTGTACTTTTGCGGACCGATCAGCGAGAAGACATCGCCTTCCATGCCGTCTTCACGGACGAGGGTGGCGGTCAATCCCAGCCTGCGGCGCGCCTGGATTTCAGCCGTGATGCGAAAAACGGGCGCGGGCAGCAGGTGGACTTCATCGTAAACGATCAAGCCCCAATTGCGCGCGCTGAAAAGGCTGAAATGCGGAAAATCCTGCGTGCCTCGTTTGCGATAGGTCAAAATCTGGTAGGTGCTGACAGTGACGGGGCGAATATCTTTTTGCAAACCCGTATATTCGCCGATCATATCTTCCGTCAGGGATGTTTTATCAATTAATTCGCTGATCCACTGGCGCACGGCAACCGTGTTGGGGGTCAGAATCAGCGTCGAAGTTTGCAACTGTGCCATCACTGCCATGCCAACGATGGTTTTGCCCGCGCCGCAGGGCAGCACGATCACGCCGCTGCCGCCGTGTGCCGAGCCGCCGGCATGAAAGACATCGGCAGATTCTTCCTGATAATGGCGCAAAGAAAACGGCTTTCCATCCAACGTCGTCGGGCGCAGCGCAATTGGTAGATCGTCGCCGACCACATAACCTGCCAAATCTTCGGCGGGATAGCCGATTTGCAGGAGCGCCTGTTTCAGGTGTCCGCGTCGTCCAGGGTCAATCAAAATCCGATGAGCGTCCAGCTTTTCACGCAGATAACGCGCCGTCGCCTTGTGGTTCAGGATTTCGACCATCAGCGTGGCGTCTGCGCTGGTCAGGAGCAGGTCATCACCTTCACGGATCAGTTTTACGCGCCCGTAACGCCCAACATACTCTTCAATGTCACGCACCACGTTGGCAGGCAAGCCATATTTTGAAAAATCTTCGAGTTGCGCCAAAATTTCGGCGGCGCTCAAACCCGAAGATGCCGCATTCCAGAGCGAAAGCGGCGTAATGTGATAGGTGTGAATATATTCGGGGGATTTTTCAAGTTCGGCAAAACGCGCCAGCGCATCACGGGCGGCTTCGTAGCGCTCGTTTTGCACTTCGAGTAGGAGGCTTTTATCGCCCTGAACAATCAGCGGATTAGCGGGGTTTGCCATTACTCAATCTCCAGCACAAAGGCATCCGCCAATTTTTTCACCGCTTTGTCAAACTTTCCCTGTTCGCTTTGCTGGATGGCGATGATATAGGTGACAGGATCAGCCTGAAAGGGGCAGCGCAGTTCGGCAAGCATTTTTTGGATGGCTTGGAAGGATTCGGATTCCGGGAATTGGTAGCTGATGGTGACTATTTTCAGCACCCGAACCTGGGGGATCGTTACCTCGGCTTTTTCCGATTCCTTCGGGAAACGACTTTGGCTGGGTTCCGCTACCAGAGCAAATTCTCCTGTTGGGTGTGTGACCCTGACCGGGGCGTGACCGAGATTCTCTAAAAGGGCGTACACTGCCTGGGATTTGCGCATCAGGCTCAGGTCGGGAGCGATCCGTTCGGCGATATATTTTTGGGTGTCGGCTGGCGGGACGTCCACCATCTCCAGCAGGGCAAACCCATCGTAGAGGGTGAACTGGTCGGCGTGTCCCGCCCATTCTTCCAACTCGATTTTCACATTGGAGGGCAACTCGCCCTCGCTCAGGTTTTCCAGCAAGCCGATCACATCGAGATCAGGGTTCTGGACGTGTGCAGCAGCAACGGCGGTTTTGGTCAGCAGGAAAATGCCAACATACGCGCCGTGTCCGTTATGCGGGCTGGAAACCTGCTCACCGAGGGCAGAAATTTGGGCGATGAGCGCCGCCGGGTAAAAATCGGATTCGATGATGACATCGAAATTGGGCTGGACGGTGACTTTGGGCGCGGTATCCTGCCCGCTCATCAGGCGCAGGAAACGTTCGCTGATGCGGAAGGCTTTGAGTTGGTTGCGGCTGGGCTTGAGACCGCGATAGGGTTTGGGGTCATAAGCCACATCCACAAAGCGCATGATGAGCGGGATATATTCGAGAAAGCGCTCAACATAGCGCCCTTCGACACGCTCGAAGGCATCGGGATCATCAACGGGAACGGTCTTGGCGTCTCTGTCGTAGCGACCTTCACTTTCATGTTCATAAAAGTTATCGTAGCGTCCGATCGGATGTCCCCAGCGATCTTTCTTGGGATGATTTTCAGGGATCAGGAAAAAGGGATGGTTGGCTTTGAGATAGGCGATAAATGATTCTGTGCTGAACCATTTCCCCGTGGGAAGTTGATTGAGCAGTTCGAAGAGAAAAAGACGGATTTCTGGAAACTTCAAGGTGGGCACTAGCCCAGTAGCCGAGCCTCGTGATGAAAATCGATCCAATTCGCCGACAACGCTGTAATCGAAAAACTCATTGTGATAGTCGTTGTTGTATGCGCTAAGAGACCTGGCGCGAATGAGCGTATTCAGGATGCGCTTTTCTTGCTCGACAGGCGAGAGTTCGTTGAATTTTTGAAGACTTGCAGCGGTAACGACGACGTAGTTGTTGATAAAGGACGGTTCCGAACTGGTATAGCCGCGATATTCGCCTTTGGTATCGTAAGAAACCAGCTTCAGTCGCAGGGCGAGTTCGTCAATAAATTCGATCCATTGGGAGCCATCAATTTCGCCTGCTCCAGGGTCAAAGGTTAAACCACCGAGTTCCTTGGCAAGGCGTTTCATGTCAGCGGCGGAAATTTCGTTGCTGCGGGTCATGCGTTTGACTTCACGACTGCCGACATAATCAAGGTAGGTGAAGAGGTCGCGCAGGATGTCGCGGTTGCTGGCGAAGATGGTGAGGGTTTGGGGGTCGAGGGGGGTGAGTTGCATGTTTAAAGTGTCAAGTTTCAAGTGTCAAGTGCCAAGTTAGGGTTTGATGACTTTTTCGACAAAGCCTGCTTTTTTGAGCACTTTTTCGACGCTGCTGTGGGCGTCTTTGGGGAAGGCGATGAATTTTTCGTTGAGGATGATCAGATTCTCTTTGAGTTCACGCTCCAGTTGAACGCGCAGGCTGAGGTCGCGTACTTTGGCATAGAGCAGGTTTTCGTGCAGGATGGTTTTGCCCCATTTGGCATTGACCGTTTCGAGGGCGGTCTTGAAGGCGGGGATATTTTCCGCCAGCCAGAGGGAGAGGCGGCTGTTGCGCAGGGCGGGTTTGGTGCGCCCAAGTTTGATTGGGCTGGGGCTGGCGTAGAGTTCGCCGTTGTGGATTTCAAGATGGGTGAGGGCGTTGAGCAGGCTGAGGTCGTAGATGGGGATGAGGCGCAGGTCGATTTTGATGGAGCCGGGTTGGGTTGTGGTATCCGCCCATTTGAGGAAATCAGGATAAGGCACGGACGAGGCGGCGAGACGGTGCCGGGGGGCGAGACGGTAGTGGGGGTGGTGATCAATATCCAGGCGGGAGAGGATGCCCAATTCCCAGCCGGCCTTGAGCAGCTTTTCGGCTGGCGGGACTTTTTCGCCAAAGGTGTAGATGGCAAGGGCAGGGTCGAGGGACTTGGGGGCGATCCAGTTTTGGGTATCGAGCAGTTTTAGGGCTGCATCGGTGGGGGACAGCGAGGCGGGTTTGGTAATGGCAACCGGGAATTTGCGCCACCAGGCGAGGGCTTGCCAGTTTTCAAAGGCTGCCAGCGAAAAAGGCTCGTCGCCAAGGGTGATGCTGCCTTCGTTGAGGCGGATGTGGCGCGGATCATTTGGGGTGGCGGGGCTGCCGTCGAGTAGTTCGAGCAGCTTGCGGCGCAGGGTGGTGTCGTTTGCGATGCCGGGATCATCGCTGTGGATGGCGGGCAGCGGCGGGAGGTAGGGAATAAATTCGGTCGGCAGGGCAAAGCGCCAGCGTTCGAGCTGGACAGTGTCGCCGCGCATTTTAATTTGTGCCACCACCACCAACCCGCGCCGCACGAGGTTTTTCTTGACATCGTCAAAGACGGGTTTGTACTGTTGGGTAAATGTGCCGTACTTGTGCCCTATGCTGTAAAGCCGTTCAAAAAAAGTGATATCTACTTCGCCGGTTTCAGCGAGCAGACGCAGAGTAAAGGTTTCCTCGGGGGTGAGGGCTGCCATGCTCTCCACCACGCCGACAGAGGTGAGATAAAAACTGGCGAAAGCGGTACGGGAGGCGGTTTCCCTGGCGCCAAATCCACGCGCTTTGCGGATGGCGTTCAGATCGGCGTCCGAGATTTCGGCGCACATGGTATGCAGGAGTTGCTGAATGGTCATGGCGCTGATTGTACGAGGTTGGGAGGAAGGTGTCAAATACTTGCTGATTCTCAGCCATTCATGTTAATAACCGGCACGATACGCTACGATGTGGATTCCACAAAAAAGAAAGCGGTCCCAAGCTTCTCAAAAGACTGGACTAACGCCATACGTTCACTTTTCACTCATAAAATATGCAAGAAAAAAACGCCAACCCTTTCTGGCTGGCGGTTCCAGGTTACATTTGCAGACAAAAAAATCTTTTCTCTGCCGCCTACGTTGACGTCTACGTTGCCGCCAACGTTAGTTTTGGACGAAATTTATAGCCGTATACACGATTGCTACTGCGTTGAGCCATAGCAGTGATGATATGAGCTTATAGGGATTTAATCGCCAGTTAAACATCACCGCATTGAAGCAGACTTTCTCGCCTTTCCCGGTATTCATTTCTTTCCCAAATACCCCATCATCGCTTCATAAACTTCATCTACCATCTGATTCCACAAGGCTTCATTAGCTCGTTTTTTACACAGCGCTTTTGGCAGGGTAAAAGGATGAAAAATAGATCATGCCATGGATTCAAGTATTGACAAGTGATGGATAATTTTGTATCATATATACCATGTTACCGGTCACATGACCGGTAACATGCCCGTCACTTATCTACACATCAATTCTATGCCGCGTTCTCGTATAACCATTCGTGATGTTGCTGCCCAGGCTGGTGTCTCTCACCAAACAGTTTCGCGCGTGATTAATAAGAATGAGCGTGTTTCCCCGGAAACGCGCCAACGCGTAGAAACCGCAATCACTAAATTGGGGTATCAGCCCAGCCGTTTAGCTAAAAGTCTGGCGACAAAAAAAACGCACACCATTGGTCTGGTAGTCGCCGATATTACCAACCCATTTTTCTTTGAGGTCGCCCGCGGGGTGCAGGATACCGCTCTGGAACAGGGCTACAATGTCTTTGTCTGTAATACCGACGATAACCCCCGGGGGGAGCAAGATGTTCTTAACCTGATGGCCTCACAGGAGGTCGATGGGGTTATCCTTTCAACCGCCAGTTCCACCGATGAAGAACTGCTGGCCTTTGTCGAAAATTACAAACCCCTGGTCGTCATCAACCGTGAAATCGACCACCCCAAAGCAAGTTTGGTCAATGTGGATATTTATAAGGGGGCCAAATTAGCTGTTGAGCATTTGATCAGCCGCGGACACAGCCGTATTGGGATGCTCGCACATCAAGGACACGATCCCGATGAAGTACGCCGCGTACAAGGCTATCGTGAAGTTCTGCAAGCCCACGGAATCGCACCCAATGCAGAGTGGCTTGCATTGGCTCCGCCGAATCTTACTGGCGGTTACACGGCCACCCAGAAGCTATTAACCGCCCACCCGGAAATTACCGCAATTTTCACCTACAACGATCTGATGGCAATTGGCGCGCTGCGTGGCTGCTACGATATGGGCATTAAAGTTCCCGATGAATGCGCCGTTATGGGGTTCGATGATATTAAATTCTCTGAAATGCTTCAACCCGCCCTGAGTTCAATCCGTTACGATAAATATTTGGTTGGACAGAAAGCCATGCTTCGGCTTCTGGAGATGTTCGAAAAACCCGAAGCAAGTTATGAACCCATACGCCTGGATGTAGAGTTGGTGATTCGTGAATCAACCTGATTTTTTTAAACAGAGATGTTACCGGTCACATTTGGTTTAGGCCTGAAGGAGGTGATGCTCAACAAAGACATTTTCAAACAAATAATCCGCAGAAAATTTGAGAGATTCAAAATAAACAAAATTAGGAGATAATCTAGAAATGAAACAGAAACGTGTTTTACTACTGCTCTCTTTGCTGTTGGTGGCCTCGCTCGTTTTCAGCGCTTACGGCCTTGGCGCAGCGCAGGAAGAAGAAGTTGTTTTGCGCTGGCGCACCCGCCCCGACAACCAGGAAGAAGCCGATGTATACCAATCCATCAGCGACAGCCTGGAGCTTGAAGGCATCACCCTGGAATATGAACCCGGTGGCTCTGAAACTGCCAGCTACCAGGATGTTCTCAAAACCGAGCTTGCTTCCGGCACCGCCCCCGATGTGTTCTGGATCCCCGGAACCGATGTGGCCGATTTCGCCACCCGCGGCCTGATTCTGGATATGCGCGCCATGGCTGATGCAACCGAGGGTTACTCCGATGATGCTTTCTACCCCGGCCCTATGTTCCACCTGACCTTCAACCCCGAAACTGGTAACACCGGCGAAGCCCTTTGGGGCCTGCCCCGCGATGTTTCGACCTTCGCCTTGTACATCAACCTGGATTTGCTGGCAGAAGCTGGTGTAGATGATCCCCGCGAACTTGAAGCCAATGGCGAATGGACCTGGGACGCTTTCATGGAAGTTGCCGAAGCCGTTTCCGCTTTGGGCGACGATGTTCAAGGCTACGGTGGCAGCGCCTGGTGGGGTCCCTACGGCGTTTGGATGAATGCTGCTGGCGGTGGCTTCTTCACTGAAGACCGCTCAGCCTGTGCATTGGATACACCCGAAGCGCTTGAAGGTCTGCAATTTGCCCAAGACCTGTATGCTTCTGGCGCGGCGGTTCCTTACGGTGAAGACCCCGAACCTCCTTTCCGCTCCGGCAATCTGGGCATGTTCCAGAATGGCCGCTGGGCCACCCCCGGCATCCGCACCGTTGAATTTGAATGGGACGTTGTTGGTCTTCCCACCGGGCCTGCTGGTAACCCCGGCAACTGGCTCTTCTGGGGCGCGTATGTGGTCAATGCCAATACACCTTACCCCGAAGCCGCCTGGGAACTCGTTCAGGCCCTCACCACGGCTGAAGTTCAGGGTATTGTCGCCGAACTGGGCGCCAATATCCCCAGCCGCGTGAGCGAAGAAGCTCTGGATGCCTTCTTGTCCTTCACGCCCCCGGCCAACAATCAGGCCTTCCTCGATGGCCTCGCCAACTCCCCGACCGCTGAAGGCCCCCTGTGGGCTGGCTCCTGGCCGGACTTTGGCGCTGTCATGGATACGGCCGTTTCCTCCCTCCTCACCGGTGAAACCACCGTTGAAGAATTTGGCGCAACCGTCTGCGACGAAGCCAACAAAGCTTTTCCGTAGGCAAATTACGACCATTAACGCTGGTGGGGTTATCCCCACCAGCGTTCTTTTTTTGGATCACCCTTGCAAACCCAAAGGATTGACGTATGACTGTCAATAATCAGCCCCCATCCGTTTCCGGTCCCGGTAAATTTCAGGACAACACAGATTTAGTTCTGCGTGTGTTGCTTTTCTGGCATGGTATTTTTGCAATTGGCGCGCTGGCTGGCACTCTGATGCTATGGCGCGGCGAGTCAACCATTGCCATGTGGCTCAAAATTATTTATAGCGGCGCGCTGGTAATCAGCGCAGTTTTGAGCGTTATTGCCATTCCAGCGATTGCGCGCCGAAAACATGCGGGGCGAGTCATTTCGCTGATCCTGAATTACCTGGGATTCTTGCTATGTTTCTTTGGCGGTTTGCACTATCTAGGAGTGTTCACCGGAATCGATGCCTTGGGTGCGACCTTTGCGAATGGTCTGCCCTATTTTGGGCTGGCCTTTGTGGGTTATCTGATCGGCGCTTTCGGCGACCGCTATGAAGATCGCCAGCCTGCTTTCGCAAAAAACATCAAACGGGGGGCGAAATACATCGGTATTATTGGTGGCATCCTGTTCCTGATCGCGGTTGGTATTATCCCCGGAACACTTTCATTACTTTCAAAACTTTCATCGTTTCGCTCGATTATCCTTTTGGCCGGAACGATAATTTTTGCCCTGATGACCTGGCTAATGTGGCGCGAACCCACGCGCGTTGCGATGAACGCCAAGAGCAAAGACCAACTCATGTTGGATGGGTATCTGTTCTTATCCCCCAATTTCATCGGATTTTTGTTTTTCTTCGCCGGGCCGCTGCTATTCTCGTTGTATATCAGCTTCACGGATTCGGATGCGTTCGGCAATGCCAACTGGATAGGCCTCGAAAACTATCAGGAAATTTTTGATCTTACAATGGCCCCACTCGATTCACCAGAGCAACTCGCCAAAGAAGTCATTGATATTGAAGTCTATGACGAGTTAACCCGCTTCCAGTTTTTCTCCAAGAACTATGTCATCGGCGCAGTAGACCAAT
>Ga0233437_1002685_pt1 | contig 25832 bp, 19 predicted proteins | sample SI_122_August201_FD_182714 | JGI IMG/M metagenome (GOLD analysis project Ga0233437, IMG submission 182714) | Seawater microbial communities from Saanich Inlet, British Columbia, Canada - SI_122_August2016_200_MG | ecosystem: Environmental > Aquatic > Marine > Inlet | place: Canada: British... | reverse complement strand
ACTCTTTAGGGTCAAATATTTTTCTCTGAATAAATCTATTTCTTCCTGTTTTATACTCATACATAAAAGTATACTCGTTTTACAGGATTATTAAATATCGCTTAGTTTATTATTTTACAATCCCTAACCGTGCAAACTCAGTAATAGAAAGTTTTTTTGATTTACGTATCTGCTTAAGCTTACTACCATAAAATAGGTAATCTTTCTTTTTATACATAATCAACCTTATTTTTTACACATATTGCCTATATTTATTTATTTATAATCCATAATTACACATATTGCAACTATATCTGAATTATTACGCTGATTATTACATAGAGGATAAAGGGATTCACGGCTAATTTAGATACATCAAAACAAGTTATTAGACTGAAAGTTTAGAAAGGAGTAAAAACGATGGCTAAGAAGAATAAATTAAAAATACTTGCAGCTACCATAAGCGTAGTCATTATTTTTATTATAGGTGTAATTTATTATATTAATTCTACACATTACGCCTACACGGATGATGCTTATATATCAGGGCACTCAGTCTATATATGTCCACATATAGAAGGCTATGTAAAAACAATCAAAACTGAAGACAATCAATTTGTTAAAAAAGGTCAATTACTACTTACAATAGATCAAAGAGACTATTCTTTAGCACTCAAAAGTGATGAAGACCAATTAGTTATCACAAAAACTACGTACAAGATGTCACAGCATTTAGCAAAACTTGCCTACACTAAACTTCTTTTAGCTAAATTAAATTATACACGAAATAAAAAACTTATTAAATTTCATTCAATAAGCACAAAAGAATTTCAAAATAGCGAGGCTGTGTATCAAGAGCTTAAATCTAATTTAGCGTCAAAAATACTTCAGACTAAAATAAATAATGAAAGTATCAAAAAGCTTCAGGACACTGTTTCTAATGCTAAATTAAATTTATCCTACACAAAAATATATGCTCCATTTGATGGTTGGATAACTCAAAAATCTATTGCTATAGGTTCTTATGTAAAAGCAGGACAGGCATTATTAGCGATAGTTCCGACAAAACTTTGGATATCTGCCAATTATAAAGAAACGAAGATAACACATCTAAGAGCTGGTGAATCAGTTTCTATTCATATCGATGCTTACCCTGATGTAAATTTCAAAGGACACATAAACAGCATACAGGCTGGAACAGGTGCTGCTTTTAGTTTACTGCCTCCAGAAAATGCAACTGGTAATTTTGTAAAAATTGTCCAAAGAATACCTGTAAAAATTGTTTTTGACAAAATGCCTGATCCAAAGAAGTACAAGTTATCAATAGGCATGTCAGTAGAAACAACTGCAAGGATTATTGGCGGTTAGTGATTCGCATGTTTGTGAATAAAAAAATTAACGGGTAAAAATTAATTTAAATGGAAATATTATCATGCAGACTGCTGCTCTAAAAAAACGTACACTTAATCCCTGGATTATAGCTGCTGTTGTAATGTTTCCGACTGCAATAGAAATTTTAGATTCAACCGTTGCAAATGTAGCTCTTCCTTATATTTCAGGCGGGCTGGCTGTGAGTATAAATCAGAGTACCTGGATATTAACTGCTTATATAGTATCCAATGCTATTATGCTCCCAATAACCTATTGGTTTTCAGACAAAATAGGAAGAAAAAACTTTCTTTTAGCAAGTATTGTTGTTTTTACATTCGCCTCAATCATGTGCGGTTTTTCTACAAGCCTGGGTGAAATGATTTTTTATAGAATTTTACAGGGATTTGGAGGCGGTGGACTTACTCCTCTGTCGCAATCTATACTGCTTGACGTATTCCCTAAAGAAAAGCATGGACAAGCAATGGGTTTTTTTGGTTTTGGTATACTTGTTGCTCCTATTATTGGACCTTATTTAGGTGGATGGCTATCAGACAATTACTCATGGCACTGGATCTTTTTTATTAATGTGCCAATAGGAATAATAGCATTTGCATTAATCAAATACATAATACCTAATAAATTTAATAATAATAAAAAGAAATCAATTCACTTAGATTATATAGGTCTTTCATTATTAATATTATTCTTAACACCGTTACAAATTATGCTAGATAAAGGTCAGCAAAGCGATTGGTTCGGGTCTAATTTTATAGTTTTTTTATTTGTCATAATGCTTATCGCTTTTATCACTCTTATTTTTTGGCTCATAAAGTCTAAAGATCCTATCATCAGTCTCAAAATTTTTAAAAATAAAAACTATTCACTGGCTGTAATAATATTTTTTATTCGCGGCTTTGTTTTTTATGCTTTCGGTGTTATATATCCGCTTTTTATGGAAAATATATCAGGATATACTGCTACGATAAGCGGTGAAGTAAATATGATTTCAGGCATAGCTGTAATGATAATGATGCCTATAACAGGATGGTTAACATCAAAATACAATCCTAAAGCTATTGCACTTTCAGGAGTTTTTTTATCATGTTTTGCCTGTTTTTATATTACAGGCTTTAATGCTCAGGTAAATTTTAATACGTTTGTTTTTTACAGAGCATTATTTGGAGTAGGCTCAGCGCTAATGTTTATACCTTTAAATACATTAGCATTTTCTTCAATCACTAAAGAATTTATGACAAAATGTACAGGCATGTCGAACCTTGCAAGGTCAATAGGCGGCAGTATAGGTATTTCTGTCGTAACTACTCTATCAATAAGAAGGTCACAATTACATCAAAACATATTGGTTGATAATACGAATATACTGAACCACCAGTTTATTCATACCCTGAATACTATTCAAACACAATTACATGTAGGCACACAAGAAGCATACCAGATAATATACAATACAGTACTAAAGGAATCTTTATTAATGTCTTATCTAGATGTCTTTCAGCTAATGCTAATACTGCTTCTTATAACAGTTCCATTTATTCTATTAATGATATACAAGAAAAAAAAAGTATCACTTAAAGTATCACACTAAAATGTTAAGTTATGGATTATCCTAAATTAACTATAATAGAATGTAAAATTAGTAATACTATTAACAATTAAACGGCTATCGTATATAATGTATAATGTGTAGATTTATAAAAATTTATTATAATAAAAAGAAAATCAATTAAAAAAATGGCTAATACAAATACAGATGCTGGTTGGTGGAAATCTAAAAGAAATCCTCCTCTATATAGGAAGATAGTAAGGACTTCCTATTATATAGAGATGCCTGACGGTGTAAAAATTGCCGCTGATCTGTATCTGCCTAAGTATTTAAAGAAGAATGATAAATTATCTACTATTTTTCATCAGACTAGATATTATCGGCGCTATAAAATAAGATGGCCGTTTAGTTTATTTCTGGACAGACCCAAAAAAGTTTCTGCTCATCGAATTATATATAATTTTGTCAGAAATGGTTATGCATATGTAAATGTTGATATTAGAGGTACAGGTGCTTCATTCGGCTCAAGGGCCAGAGAATGGTCAAAAGTTGAATTAGATGATGCCAGCAGAATTGTAGACTGGATTATAGAAAAACCGTGGTCCGACGGAACTGTTGGTGTTATGGGAAAATCTTATAGTGGTACATCTGCTGAAATGCTGATTTCCCAAAAAAACCCTGCAGTAAAAGCGGCAGTATTAATGTATTGCCAATTTGATGTTTACACTGATATCTTATACCCTGGCGGTGTAAAAAATGATTCATTTCTAATTAAATGGTCTTACTTTAACAAATTTAGAGATATAAATAAACTTCCACCATCTATTCCTAAAATACAAAGGTTATTCATCAACATGATTTATAACGGAGTAGCACCTGTTGACAGCAATAGAAAAACAAAAAAACTATTATCAAAAGCAATAAAAGAACATGAAAATAATTATCAGATTTATGAAAGTACAAAAAACATAAAGTTTAGAGATGATACATCTGCAAATAATTTCACTTTTGATGACATAAGTCCCCATTCAAAACTAAAAAAAATAAATAAAGCAAGCATACCTATATACAGTTGGAGCGGCTGGTATGATGGAGCATATGCATTTTCTGCAATTAAAAGATTTTTAAATATAAACTCGCCTGGCAGTAAGCTGATTATTGGTCCATGGGATCATTCTAACAGCCAGAGTACCAATCCATCTTATAATGGCTCTGAATCATCTAATTTTGATATTACAGGAGAAATATTAAAATTTTTTAATCATCACCTGCATGGTGAAAAAACTGATGTAACAATTGAAGCACCTATTCATTATTATACTATTGGTGAAAATAAGTGGAAAGCTGCTAATAACTGGCCCATTAAAGAAAATAGAAATATTCCTTTTTACTTTCGTATTAATAAGCTGATTATTGAAGATTCTTACTCTAAGCTTGATGGATCTGATAAATTTAAATTTGACTATAAAGCGTCCTCCGGGATTGCTACTCGGTGGTATGCACAAATAAATGCAGATAACAGGCTTATTAGATATTTTCCAAATCAAAACGATGAAGATTATTATTTAACTTATGTATCTGCCCCGTTTGAATCGGCATTTGAATTAACGGGTCATCCTGTTGTTACTTTATATCTAAAATCCAATCAACCTGACATACAACTTTTTATATACATTACTGATTTAGACATATATGGTAATATAGATTATGTTACAGAAGGATTTTTTAGAACATGTCATTATAAACTACAGGATGATGATTCGTCATATATTCAACCTGTGCCTACTCATTCCTTTAAAAGAGAAGACGCAGTAATGCTTAAGGAAAATGTTATAACAAAAATAACATTTGATTTACAGCCAATATCATATTTATTCAAAAGAGGAAATTCATTAAAAGTATCAATAGCAGGTGCAGATAAAGACAATTTTGAAATACTGCCAACTCCTCCTCCGGAAATAGAACTATTTCATGGTCCTGATAATCCTTCAGCCATAATTTTTCCTGGAAGATTCATACTAAAATAAACAGGCTATGAACACACTCCGTGCGAGTTCATCAAGTTATCAAGTTGAAAGTTGAAAGTTGATAAACTAGGATAACCTGAATAAGAAAATCCATTATTACCATATCTGCAACAATGGGCGTTGCTGTTCCCAAAGAGAGACCTTCAAGAGCACCAGAACCAATTATTAGTGCTATAATGGTAAGTGCCTAGTCACTATCTCGGTACCTGCAGTGTCAATATTGATTTTTTAAATAACCTCAAGTTTCAAGCATTCCAGCTTCAAATATTTACTTCCCTATACAAAATTTGCTGAATATGGTTTCATAAATATCCAATGTTGCATCTTCGCCTATAATATTTCCCAAAGCTATAGCAACAGCTTTTAAGCTAACAGCAGCAAGCTCCCAATCTTCATCATTGATATTGCTTATAATATCCGGAATTAAATTATAAGATTCCAGCAAGAAATCAGCATGCCGTTGTGAAACAGCTATTTCAGGTTCCTCTACATGAGGTCTATCCCATGCTGATTTTTCAAATATGTCTAAAAATTCTTCTATCCCTTTTTGTTCTTTAACAGAAATTTTTACTGCTGGAAGTTTGATTTCGGGCAGTTTAGAAATATCCTTAGCTAAGTCTATTTTATTCCAAACAGCAATAACACTGTTATAATGCTTTAAATGCTCGTGCATTTCTGCTAATTCCATTTCAATATCATCTGCAGAAGCATCTAAAATCCATAAAATAATTTGTGACCTTTTTATCGAAGTTAAAGTTCTGTTAATGCCTATTCCTTCAATAATATCATCTGATTCCCGAAGTCCGGCGGTATCTATTAATCTTACAGGTATTCCCCGAATATTAGTAAATTCTTCAAGCGTATCTCTAGTAGTGCCTGGTATTTCAGTAGTAATAGCTCTATCAAACCCTAACAGTAAATTTAAAAATGATGATTTACCCACATTAGGTTTACCTGCAATAACAACCCGTATTCCATCTCTTAAAATAGAACCTTCAATTCTAGTTTTATATAATTTATTAACTTCAGATTTTACGTTAAATAATGTATTCACCACTTTTTTACCCGGCATAAAATCAAGCTCTTCTTCCGGAAAATCCAACCTAGCTTCACAGTCAACCAGAATTTCTACAATCTCATTCCTTAGTTCATTAATTTTTCTACCAAGCACACCATCCATCTGTCTTTCTGCTAGATGAATAGCCATATTACTATTTGCAGTAATAAGATCAGAAACTGCTTCTGCCTGTGTTAAATCCATTTTACCGTTAATGAAAGCTCTATAGGTAAACTCTCCAGGCGATGCCTGTCTTGCTCCTGCATCAATTATTTCAGTTAAAAGCCTTTTAGCATTATAATTGCCACCATGAGCATGTATCTCAACAACATCTTCACCTGTAAAAGTTTTCGGTCCTGGAGTGAATACAGCAAATGCAGTCTCGCCAATGCCTTTAGCATCAGGCAAAATCCTACCAAGTAAAAATTTTCTTTTATTTGACAAAGATAATTTAGTTGATGATTTCCATATTTTATTACCTATCTCTGAAGCTGAAACACCGGAGATTCTGATGACAGTTATTGCACCGCCGACACCGGAGCATATCGCTGCAATAGTATCATTTTCATTCATATTTTTAACCTTTAATGTCCTGTGTCATTTAAATCTAATATTTTGATTAATATAATTCCTATTCTTCAAACTATATTTTTTTTTACTAAATAATGCTGAATAAATTGTTATTGTAGATTTTATAATCATTTGCCCGTCTGATCCAGTCATGCTCCTGAGACTTTAGTTTATCAACTATATTTTTTAAATTTTCTTTCCCGTATATAAAATTTAGAAGCAATTCATCACCTACTAATATTTCAAGTGCAGTGAGATCAGAACCATGTTCATACTTACCCGGTCTCCATATATTTTCATCTACTATTTCATTCAATACTCTCAGAAGAATCATAGAATATAACAGTGAATGAAATTTTTTATCCGTAAGATGCAATTGAAATCCCCTGCACTTCTCATTTTTAAATTTATGAAAAGTTGGAATAAAACATATCTCTCTTAATTTTACACCACCTAATAATTCTTTTATTGTGTCGTAACAATTATTAAAACTGGATTTTATTTTTTTTAAATCATTCCATCCAATAAAAGGAGCACCAATAATTTCAAAAGGTTTAACCGTCCCTCTTCCTTCACTTAAAATTGTTCCTTCAAGCAGACATTGACCTGAGTACAGTTTGGCTGTTGTCTGTGTAGGTATATTAGGCGAAGGTTGAATTATAAAAGATTTATACTCATCCTCTAAAGATACTATTTTTAGTTCGAACCTACCATTCACTTTATCTTTCAAAAACATACACATTTCGCCAATAGTTAAACCATGTCTATGCGGCACCCCGTCAATACCGACAAATGAAGAAAAGTGATCTGGTAATAAAGTACCTTCTACCTGCCTTCCAGCTGGATTAGGCCTATCTATCACATATACAGATAAGGGTAAGTTATTATTAGCTATCGTTTCAAAGATATAAAAAATCGTCGTTAAATAAGTAAAATATCGACATCCAACATCTTGAACATCTATAATTAGACAATCAAGATCAATTAAGTTACCAGGACTTACTTTTAAAGAATTTTCACTATCCTGATATAATGAAATAAATTCAACATTTTCAGCCAATTCCTTATATACGTCAGTTGTGTTCAAAGACACCTGATCCTGCAATTCAGAAAATAGTCCGTGTTCAGGCAAAAATAGACGCTTAAGATTTTTTCTATCGGATAAAAGTTCAAATAAATATTTTTCATTTATAAAATCATATGATGTTTGATTACACAAAAGACCTAATTTTCCAGTATGTAAAATTTCATCCTGTAAATTCATAAATTTATTTATTTGATTGTCCACTATGAAATCCTTTGATTCAATAATCTTTATTTATTATATTTAATTGAATGTAAAATACGTTGAAATACATTTTTTTTCTAGAAAAGATGATATAATTTTAACAGAAAGTTGTATCAATATTATAATTCAATGATTTCTTACTAATTAAAAAAGGAATACATATTTATACTTGTCATTCGCCAGTTTAAATTTTATTTAACCTTTAGATTTATAAATACCCGGAGCTGCAATGCCATCTAATAAAATTAAAAATACTCAGTCAAGTCTTGAGCAGAGAGTAATAGAGGTATTAAAAGGATCACCTCTACATGCAAATGAAATTTCCAAAAAATTAAAAATAAGGAAAAATAGAGATCATAAAATAATAAAAAGAATCCTGTGGAATTTAAATCGGGAGAAAAAAATAATCAGAGATAAAAAAGGTATATATAAAATAGCATCTTCTGAAGATTTAATCATCGGTAAAATTACGATTACTACGCAGGGATTTGGTTTTGTTACACCATTAAACTCTGAAATGGATGAAGATATATTTATTCCGGCAAAACATGTCAATTCAGCTTTTGATAAGGACATGGTAAAAGTCAGAGTTTTTGCAAAAGATAAACAACGATCATCAGATAAAGGGCCGGCAGGAATTGTCTATGAGGTTATAGAAAGAAATCGCCCGGGTATTGTTGGCGAACTTATTGCCGGCAATGATGGTGCATATTTAAGACCTCTTAGCAGAAAAGTTCCAAATAATATTAGAATAGTTGGTTCTCTCAAAAAAGCTGAAATCGGTGATTGGGTAAAAGCTAATATTATTTATGGAGGCGAAAGAAGCAAGAGAAATAAAACGGTTGGTGAAATTGTTCAGGTAATAGGAAAAGTTGGCGATATCAATAATGATATGTTTGCAATAATACAGGAATTCAATCTACAAGCCCCATATACTGAAGAAGAACAAAATAGAGCATCATCATTAGAACAGGCAGAAATGAAAAGAAAAGATTTAACTTCCTTATTTTGCCTTACAATAGATCCGCATGATGCAAAAGATTTTGACGATGCTATATCAATATCACCCGGCAATAAAAAAGATGAATGCATTATGGGAATTCATATAGCAGATGTTGCTGCATGGATTCAACCTGGCAGCTGGTTTGATAAAGAAGCTGCATCAAGAGGATTTACTTCATATATTCCAGGTTATACTCTGCCGATGCTGCCAAAGAATCTAACAAAAAGAATAAGTCTGACAGCTGATAAAGTTACTGAAGCTCATACAGTTCTGCTAACTATTGACACAAACACAGGCGAAATAAAAAACTATAAAAGATGTCATAGTAATATAAAAGTCGCCTGTAGAATGACTTATGTGGAAGTTGAGAATTATATAAAGGACAAAACAGTTTGCGAAAACTGGGCTAAAGAATTAACTGACAATCTTGACTTTCTATTATCGACATATCACACTTTTAGAGCAAATAGAAAAAGAAATGAAAAATTCTTAGAAATTGCCACTACTGAAATACGAGTTTTGCGTGATGATGATACAGGAGAAATCAATGGTCTTGAGTGCAAAAAACAAGGTGAATCAAATCAACTTGTTGAAGAGTTTATGCTTGCTGCAAACTCTGCTGTTGCCAGAGAATTAACAAACAGTAGAATTCCTGGAATTTATAGAACACACCCGGAGCCGGATGAAGAAAAATTAGAAGAGTTTTCAGCTTTTGTAAGCCAGACATTTGGAATTAGCACAGGCAATTTGGCATCAGGCAGAGAAGCATGTCAGCACTTTTTGAAAAAAGTAGCAGGCTCTGAATATGAAGAAATTATAATACCTGCCTTTTTAAGATCTATGAACAGAGCACTTTACTCTGCAGAATCAGGTCTTCATTTTGGATTAGGCAAAGGTCTTTATAGTCATTTCACAAGCCCAATAAGAAGATATACTGACTTAACAGTGCATCAACAATTATGGAAATATGATACTTCTAAAAAAATCAGAGGTCAGGAAGAAATGTCTAAGGTTGCATTAGACTGCACCGAAAAAGAGAAAAATAATGATGAGGCATATTTTGCAGCTAATGACCGATTAAAATTACACTATTTACTAAAATTAATGGACGAAAATAAGCTTGAAAATTATAAAGGGATTATAAGACATATCAGCTCTACAGCAATGATTGCAAATATCCCAAGTCTTGGTTTAGTAGGTTATATCCCATCACATTACATGTTTAAAAAACAGTCTAAAAATAGTTCAGGAGATAAAAAAGAAGATTATCAACCTGGTGACTTTATTACATTAAAACTGGAAAAAATTGATTTAATAAAAGGAGATGCAATTTTTAAGCCTGTATAAATGGAGGCACTGATTATTTATTATATTAAAACTATGTTTAGCATAAATATTAAATTATAATGAATAATCATTAAGACATCAGCATAAATCTACCGCTCAACTGGCGGAAATATAAAAAGCTTACTAAAATATAAATAACTATGGCACGTAAAAAAAAGATAGACGAAAATAGCGGAAATATTCTGTTTGGCACACATCCAAAACGGCACTTCCGCTTCATGAAAACTTTAGATATGTATATACTTCGAGAATTTATGATAGTATATATATGTTTAAATTTAGCTTTCTGCACACTTTTTTTTATCAGTAATTTAGTTAATAGACTGGGAGACTTTGGCCCTTATGCCACCACATGGGATATGGTCTATTTCTTTATTCTCATGCAGCCTGGTCAGATAAAATTAGTACTACCGCTTGCACTACTTCTAGCCTGTATGTATGCATTGGCAAAACTTGGAATACATAACGAGATTACGGCAATGAGGGCATGTGGAATATCATTAATCAGGCTAGGTTTGCCAATATACATTATAGGTTTAATGGTTTCAGGCTTTAATTTCTGGTTCAATGAAAGCCTAGTACCGAACTGTAATATGAAAGCAGAAGAAGTCATCAAACTTACAGCAAATCCTCACTATTATCAGATAAAAATGAGAATGACTATTTACAGAAGCCCTAATTTTAAACGAACTTGGCTTATTCAAAATTTCAATAAAACCTTTCTAAAACAGACTAATGTACAGCTTAAAGTTTATGATGATAAAGGTAATTTAGAAGATGAACTATATGCAAATCGTTCTGAATATCAACCTAAAGAGGGATGGAAATTTTTTGGTGTTACACTGGTAAAATATCAAACGATCAAACTTGTTGATGCCTACAACAAAAAGACACTGGGAAAAATACAAAAACTAACTATCCCAACAACAGAAAAATTTAAAGTTTTCGATAAACAAAACAAAGAGTTTAAAATATTAGGAGATATAATAGAAACACCTAATGATATGTTAATGGCACAAAAAGATCCTGACCAGATAACGTCAGCTGATATTATGCGTAAGCTGGAAATGTCAAAACACCTTCCTGCAGCTACTAAGAATTCACTTTTAACTGAACTGTATACCAGATTTGCCTTCCCATGGGTCTGCGTGTTGGCAGTATTTTTAGGCGTCCCTATGGCAGGAAGTAACGAGAGAAAAGGTGTTATGATATCTGTTGTTACAGCTATTTTAGTGGTTGTCGCATATCAGGTGATATCTCAGATATTCCAAATACTTGGAAATCGTGGAACAGTACCACCACTTGTTGGCGGCATAGCCCCTACAGTTGCTCTGGCAATTTATGTTTGGTATAACTTGCGAAAACATAAATAACCTAACTTCGCAAGATAAAAATCGAAGACTAAGTAATAGTATTTGGCAGCTTACAATTCCTGTTTTGTAAATAAAACGGCATCAGTAAATCAATACTATTTCAGAGCAAATAGCCAATAGCCGAATCTACATAAAACTACTTTTCCCTATGATAAATTTATATACAATTAGCAGTTTTATAAAAATAGCGTAGTTTAATATTCTAGAGATAATTTCATTTTATCCAAATATTCGATCTATCATATATAAAAAACGGAGTAAAATCACTATGGCAAAAGGAACAATAGCTCAAAAAATACTGGATGCACACATCAAATCTGGCGAAAAATCAGAGGGCTCAAGAATAGCAATTAAAATTGACCAAACACTTACTCAAGATGCGACCGGAACTATGGCATATATGGAACTGGAAGCAATGAAGATTGACAGAGTAAAAACAGAACTTTCTGTATCTTATGTAGATCATAATACAATGCAGATAGGTCCTGAAAACAGAAATGATCATTTATATCTACAAAGTTTAGCAGCATCAAAAGGAATCCACTTTTCACGTCCTGGAAATGGAATCTGTCATCAGGTTCATTTAGAATGTTTTGGTGTTCCAGGCAAAACACTTCTTGGATCAGATTCTCATACACCTACTAACGGCGGAATAGGCATGCTGGCAATTGGTGCCGGAGGATTAGATGTAGCACTGGCAATGGCAGGTAAATCTTTTAGATTATCGTATCCTAAAATAATTGGAATAAAATTAACCGGCAGCTTACAACCTTGGATTGCGCCAAAAGATATTATCCTTAAAGTACTAAACATATTAACAACAAAAGGTAATGTCGGCTGCATAGTCGAATATTTTGGTCCAGGTGTTAAAAGTTTATCTGTCCCGGAAAGAGCTACCGTCACAAATATGGGAGCAGAACTTGGAGTAACCACATCAATTTTCCCGTCAGATGAAAATACTAAATTATTTATGGAAGCACAAAATAGAGGAGATTTATGGGCATCTCTAGTGCAGGATGACGATGTGGAATATGATAGAGTCATTGAAATCGACTTAGATAAACTAGAACCACTTGCTGCATGCCCTTCAAGTCCTGACAACATTAAAACAATCAGAGAACTTTCAGGAAAAAAAATTGGACAGGTCATAATTGGATCATGTACAAACAGCTCCTATATGGATTTATCATTAGTAGCCTCTGTATTAAAAGATAAGACTGTTAATACAAATGTAACTCTCTCTATTGCCCCGGGCAGCAGGCAGGTTTTAGAAATGTTAGCTGCTGATAATAAATTAGCTACATTCATTTCTGCAGGAGCAAGGATAATGGAATCTGCATGCGGACCATGTATTGGTCAGGGACAAAGCCCTGCAGACGGTACAATTTCGTTAAGAACATTCAACAGAAACTTTGCTGGAAGAACAGGCACTAAAGGAGATCAGGCATATCTGGTCAGTCCTGCAGTAGCAGTAATCTCTGCACTGACAGGTGAAATAACAGACCCGAGAGATTTTAATATTGAATACCCAAATATTGAATCTCCTGACTCATATCACATCAATGATAATATGATAATTAAACCTCTTGATAATATTGAAGCAGCAAAAGTCAAAATAATTAGAAAACCTACATTAAGTTCTCCTCCGTCCAATACAGAAATACCAAATACTATTAATGGAAAAGTGGTAATTAAAGTGGGTAGCAAAATTACAACAGACCACATAATGCCTGCAGGAAAACACTTAAAATTAAGAAGTAATATTCCAGCTTATTCACAAGTTGTATTTGAATGCTTTACCGAAAACGGTAAACCTTCTTTTGCTGAACGCTCAGAAACTTTAAAAAATGCAGGAGTACACGGAATCATAGTTGCTCAGGAAAGTTACGGACAGGGTTCATCAAGAGAGCATGCCGCAATTTGTCCAATGTATTTAGGCATAAAAGCTGTAATAGCACAATCTATTGAACGTATCCACATGGCTAATTTGATTAATTTTGGAATCCTTCCTCTTATGTTTAAAAATTCTGCTGATTATAATAAAATTGAAGAAAATGATTCTATTATTATTGATGATATTAAAACACAATTAAAAGCAGAGAAAGATGTAATTGCTGAAATATCAAAACCTGATGGCAGTAAAATTGAAATTAAACTTACCAACTCACTGACAGACGAAGATATAGAAATAATCAAAATAGGTGGAATTTTAAATCAAAAATAATTTTTTATAAAATTACTTCAAATAATAGGGCTCATAAAAAGTGAGTCCTATTTTTTATATTTCATATTAAAATTAAGACTACAATGACAGATATCATTCAACAAATAGGATATAAATACATTTAAAGTTAATTAATAAATTAAATCAAAAAAATATTTGAATGATAAATTTTAAATTCGGAATTTCTATACCTAACATAACCAGTAATTTTACTGATATTTTCAAGATAATAGATAGTAGAACCTTTAGCGGCGTTGAATTAAAGGGCAATATATTTAAAAACAAAGAAATCCCAAACTTACTAAAGTTATATCGTCTTGAATTTTTAAATTTATTTAATTTAGTGGAGCCATCTATTTTAAGCAATATTAATGAGCAGCCAAATAATGTCAGACAGGAACTTATCAAGTTTATTTATTCTTCTATTAAAGATTATAAATATTTTAATATTCAGAACTTTTCTCTAGATTTTGGTTTTAGTGATATAAAGCATAAAAAACAATCAACTTTATGCAAAAATAATTTTTTACACCAACTGTACTATCCCATCTATAAAAGCAAAAAATATATTTGCATGCCACTTACAATTCCGGATAATAATTTAAAAGTGAATATTAAATACCTTTCAAATGCTATAAAAGAATTAATGTTAAATAATTTTCGCCTCTGTATAAATATTTTCCCTCATGAACTAAAGAAAAAGATTGATCCTAATACTCTCTTTAAAGATTTTATTTTTGATCTTCAATTACTTAGAATAATTTATGAACCTACTACAGGTAATCATTTGACTGAATCACTATTGAAATTCTGGTTAGATCCCTTAATTAAACTTAACTTTAAAGGACCAATTATAATATGCCCGAATGTTAACAACCTAGAACTACTTGGAGAAGAAATTGAAAGAATTGGAGCTATTATTAAAAAATTGAAAAAGCAAAATACATAAATTTAATTTATATTTAGAATATTTAGACTATATTATTAATTAGGTATCAAAGTTTTTTACATCAATCACATTGTGTTTTTATATGAAAGAAAAAAGAAATTTTATCATAAGAAATGATTTAAGTGAACTTAAGCTTCTAAATAAAGCTATAAGAAAATATTTGGAGCAGTTAGATCTATCTACTAAAAGTGTTTATAATATCACATTAATATCCGAAGAACTTATCAGTAATACGATTCGACATGGTTACACTGATGACATAAAACATGAAATATCTGTAGATATTAAAACCTCAAAAAATTATATGAAAATTACAATTAAAGACGATGGAAAGAAATTCAATGTATTAGAACATCCAACACCGGAATTAGATATACCTCTAAAGGATATGAAAGTTGGCGGACTTGGTATATATCTAGTTAAAAACCTTGCAAAAAAAATTAGCTATAAAAGAAAAAATCATATAAATATACTCGCACTAAAATTAAAAATCACTTTTAAATGATTTTTAGTGATTGTGATTATATTTTTGGCATTTATTCATCCCATAACCTTCCATTTATTTTTTTATTCTCTATACTTAGTGAAAATTAATATGTGATAAATCAAACAACTGTTAATATACGACCTATTTTATTTTTTTTATTCATCTATCAGCTCGTATTTATTAGCATAAAATTAAATCAAATACTATTTTAAAAACACAAGAAAAATAAACAGAAAGAAAAAATGAAAAAAATATTTAAAATATCATCTCTTATTGCTGCAGTATTATTAATCTTAATAATTGCGTCCTATTTCACTATCACAAGTTCATTTTTCCTCAAATCTTATATTATCCCATATTTGAGTAAATCAATGGGAGCAGATATCAGTGTATCTCAGATTTATATTTCTCCACTAAAATCAAGTATAACAATAAATGGTCTCAAAATAAAAGATAAAAATCAACTGGATATTAAAGTTGAAAAATTTGAGTGCTTATTCAATATTTTTGATTTAATGAACGACAAAATAACTATTAGCCGACTTGAGTTAGAGAATAGTTATATTTCTATAAATACGAAAATACGAACACAGGAAATACCTGTAAGCAATTTGCCTAAATCAGATTCGGAAGGACAGAAAAAATCTACTGGAAAAATTGAATTACCTATTTTAAACATTAGTAATATAAATGTAACAAATTTCAATTTTATTTACAAAGTTACGAAAACAGATCCAAATACTATCAACATAACAAAAATAAATAATTTAAATATTAGCATCCCATATTTTAAGACATCTGGAAAAGGATTAATCCAATTCCTTGGTGATATTTCAAGTTCACACAACAGTAATAAATTAGCAGGAAAAATACAGGGTAAACTTACAACAGAATTAAATGATAAAACTTTCCCTAATATGTTAAACTTGAATTCACAATTGAATTTAGGTAGCAATATTACCTTACTAGAAATCATATTTAAATCTCATAAAATCAATAATACTATACCATTTAATATGAGAGGATATCTTAAAAATCTTCCGCTTGAACCATTTTTACAGAATTTTGTTCAGGGCGCTTATAAAAACTCTAACGGAAAAATTAACGATATAACTTTTACGGCAAATGCTCCTGACATTCAATCCTCAAATTTATTAAAAAACATATCAGGAAATTTAAATATAAATGCCAGTAATGTTTATATACCTGTTGAATTATTAAATAACCCTATCGGTAAACTAATACTTCTGCCAATCAATATAATTGCTGATTCAGGCAAACATATCAAATCTTCAGATAAAGAAGAAGCTCAGGCATTAAATTTACTAAGCAGCTCGGCAAGTTCTGCAAAAAAAATAAAATCACTCGAATTTGATAGCGGAATTGTAGATATTTCTGTAAATAATGGAAATATCGATATAAAGGAATTTCACTTTATAGGAAGTTCTTATAGTGCTGTTGACAGGCTAAACATAACTGGCTCTATTAACAAAAAAGATGGCCTTAATTTAAATACAAAAACAGAGATAACAGGCATTTATCTACCAATTCAAATACAGGGTACGATTAATAATCCATCTCCAAATTATAAAATGCTAATACCTGCATTACTCAATAGCAATATAAATAATATTTTAAAACAATCAAAAAATGGTGCAAAAGATATTGGTAGTGCATTAGGTAAAGTTGGTAAAAATTTTATATCATCATTATCTAATAATGAAAAAAACAAAGATTCAAACGATAGTAATGACTTCAAAAAAGATTTAAATAAATCAGCAAATAATTTAATTAACAATATAAATAACTTCATAAAATAATGCTGATTGTTGCTACGAATTATTCAGTAACCATTAGACAGCAAAAAAAAATGCAGTTGAAAAAAATTCAACTGCATCCGCGAATAAATAATTTCTAGTATAGTGCTATTTTACCAAATGTGGAGCTAATGTAATAAGATCAAATTTCTGTCCCAATACATACAACAAAACAAACATACCTATTATAAACATACAAAAACCAATAATTCTCGCAAGTCTAACAGCCCCCTTCTTTTTATATATAATATGAGCTATCTTCATTATAACTACCGCCGGCAATACAGCAAACAGTATATCTTCACCAATTCCTCCTACTACTGATAATGCACTTAAAAATAGGTTCGGATAAATAATTGTTACTAATAATGGAGGTAAAAAAGATACACAACTTACAAGTATTTTATTCTCCGTTTTACAATATGTAGAAAGTAAATCCCTTATGAAACCAAATAAACCGGCACCATTGGCAGCAAAGGAACATGTTACGGCAATTATGCTAAAAATTAGCCCTGCTATTGTAAAATAATGACTTTTAAGCAGTTCACTCATAGGTACATTAGCAGCCCAGCCATGAATATTTGAATAAACTATACTCATTGTACCGGCATCATTTTGAGGCAGTGTACCAAGAACAACTGTAACCCATGTTAAATTTATTATTAGGCCGATAAAAACACCAATAAAAATTGCTTTATAAGTAGCTTTTTTATGATAATTAAGCGTCCTTGAAACAGTAGGAATAATATTGTGAAAATGAAACGTGGAAACTGCAATAGGCAGACATATAGGTAGATAAATCCATGCTGAAAAATGTAGGTTTTTTATATCAAAGTGATTAAGCCCTGTCACAAGCATTATAATAAAACATGTCCATAACACAAGCATAAGGAAAAACATTCCTTTGCGCAGCACTCCTAATCCAAAAATAATAAGACTAACAGCAAGGCAAAAATAAACCAATAAAACTATTATACTATAATTTGCCAAAGAAGGAAAAAGAACAGAAACCATTGTTGTTATTCCACTTAAATATGCAACAAGCACCCCGTACAAAATAAGTAAATTACATGCAATGGCCACCCATTTGGCGGTTGTACCAAGTTCCCTTTGAAAAAAAGAAGGAATATCAAAATTTTTCTTTGATGGATCGATTCTGTATGCAATAAGTAGAGCAGCAAGAAACATCACAAACCAAAGTACTATAATTCCCACAATAGATGGTATAAAGCCACCAAGTCCAGCAGTTATGGGAAGTGCTAATACACCTACACCTAAAACATTTCCTAACACTAACAGAGATGAACTAAAAATAGACAAACCCGACGGTTGTTTATGAACTAAATTATCCCCCATACCAAGCCCTTTTGTTTATTTATTAACATATATTTAAAAACATTTTATATTACAAATTTATACTTCAATTACAATAGGCGTTTATATAGTTTATATCATATTTATTAATAAAGATAAAGTTGCATGCAATCAAATATATAACCTGAATAATGAAATCATCAAAAACATGTATGCAAACTAGCTTGTTAAAAATGGTATTATACCTTCATATTTAACAGATTGGCCATCATATGAAAACTTAACAGGATATATTTCTACTCCTGTATCATTGGCAAGCCTAAACATTTCAGCAAAATTTTTATCTGTTTTTATATTGGGTTTAAATTGTTCTGCATTAACTAAAACCAATATTATCAGAGCAGATCTGATAATATTTTTCTTTATTTCTATTAAGTGAGATAAATGTTTAGCTCCCCGAACTGTCGGAGCATCAGGAAATAAAGCAATACCGTTATCAAGTAGTGTGCATCCTTTTACCTCTACCCAAATTTTTTTGCCAGCATTAGTCGTCAATAAATAATCCAATCTGGAATCTTTATATTTTTTTTCAGGTTCTATTGTACAAATATCTTTTATCGGACTTATTAAGCTATTTCTGAGTAGATTTTCAGATATATATCTATGATATGATGAGTTTATTATAATCCATTGACCATTACTTTTAGCTGCAATAATATCCCATTTAGTTTTTCTGTCAGGATTATCAGCTCTTTTTAGTAAGATTTCATTGTCTGCAAATAACAGTTCCTTCAATCTCCCAGGATCATGTAGATGAACATATTCAAGACCATCAGTACCAGGTATTCTTACATTTACAGCAAATCTGTTTTTTCTTTTGACAAAATATCCATTTGCATCAGGTTTTATTTCAAAAATATTTTTATTCTCTTTCATATATCGGATTCCGTAATAAGATAAAATTTGATAAGAAATGCCTAGTGAAAATTATAAACCCTCATAATCTACTTTTAATAGAACCTATTACTGAAAAATTAACAATATACTCTAAAATTAAATTGTAATAATAGAAATAATTATTGGATAAAACTTGAATCAGCGCATAATGATACTATTTTAGTATTGTTATATAATAAATAAAAATAGGAGTAAGATAATGTGTGACGAAAAAATAGTTAGAGTTGGCATGGATGTTCCAAATTTTGAAATGAATACTTTTGATCCAAAAAATAATGAATTTAGTAAATTCTCTATGAATGAAGCTAAAAAAACAGGTAAATGGACAATTCTTTATTTCTATCCTGCAGACTTCACATTTGTATGCCCTACAGAGCTTGCAGATGTAGCTTCTAAATATGAAGAAATTGAGAAACAGGGTGCTGAAATTATTTCTATTTCGACTGATACAGAATTTGTACATCTCGCATGGAAAGATTCAGAACTACTACTTAAAAATGTTAAATATCCGATGGGTGCCGATCCAACAGGAAAAGTATCTAAACTTTTCGGTGTATATGACGAAGCTACAGGCTTAGCCTTAAGAGGAACATTTATTATTAATCCTGAAGGCAGCTTAGTTTCTTCAGAAGTAAGTTTTTATAATGTTGGTAGAAATGCTAGTGAACTTCTAAGAAAACTCAAAGCAGCTGTATATGTGAGAGAAAATCCAAATGAAGTATGCCCGGCAAAATGGGATACAGGAGAAAAAACTCTTACACCTTCTGAAGCAATGGTAGGTAAAGTATATGATTCAGTAAAATAATTTACTGTATATGAGAAATAGCTTAAAAAGCCGGTTTAATACCGGCTTTTTTTATCTAAAGACTCTTTAATAATATTTATTGATGATGACTTGGAACTATAACTCTTCTAGCCTTTAAGTCATATTTATAACCTGCAATAAGTGAATGTACATGAAAATTTTCTGCTGCGATTAAATCACCTTTTCCAATATGAGAAATATTTGAATTTCTTAGATGCGAACCATCAACAACAATCACAATACCGTTCCCAATAACTTCCATTATATACTCGTCACGCATAATAATTGCAGTATCTTCACTAAGCCCAACTCCAACATTTGCAGGATTAGTAGCAACTACCTGAAATAACCTAATAATTCTACCACGGCCAATAAAATGAGTATCAAATACAACATGTTTTATAAATCCAAAACCAGGACTCATTGATACGTTACTTTTTACTAATCCATATCTACTTTCTCCACCATAAATCATAGTATCAGAAATAGCTGCTGCACCGGCACTGGTCCCGGCAATCATAGTCCCATGCTCATAACACTCTCTAAGTGTTTTAAGAAACTTTGAACCTCCTAAAATACTGGTAAGTCGGAGTTGATCTCCGCCTGTAAAAAAGATAATATCAGCTTCAGCCATGCGCTTTGATACAGCATCACTGTTCGCTTCTTCTCTACTGGCAATATTTATTACTTCATATCTACTGACACCAATTCGCTTAAAAGTATCTTCATATATTCTAGCTAAAGGTTTAGGTTCTCTGCTGGCCGTAGTAACTACTTCGATATGTGTGTCACGGCCTTTACCTTCCTCAATAACACGTCTTAATATTTCAAGTCCATCTCTTTTATCTTCTTTGCCACCGATAGCGACCAGTGTCCCATTTCCAGTTTTTTTTGCACTCACTTGCTTTTTCCCTCCATCATATCTTTATATGATACTGCAATAATTCACAGTTAAAAATTTCAATAAATTATTATCATAAAATTTTGTTAAATAAGTTTAATTTTAGTACTCTAAATATTTATCCAAAACTGAGTTTTTGAAAGTAAATATCTGTTAATTTTTAGTTAAAATATTTTTATATATCTACTTCTAAAAATTCCATAAGATAAAATAAAAAAAATTAGCTCTCAATAATTCATGAGAGCTAATAATAGATTTCATCTATTAATTTTAGATACCTGAATAAGAGAAAAATTCCCCTTCTTTTTTAGCAAGCATCTGATCAATCAGCGGCTGTACATCTGCATCTACCTGCACAACTACAACCTCTCCTTCTTTGACAATATCCAAAGCATGATCGACTGCATCAGCAAAATTATTAATTATCTCTGTGCAATCTTCATTAAAACCTTTATTAAGCATTCCCTGTTTTACAATTGCAGGAGTTTCTCCCGGTTTTCTGCTGCGCCTATCAGGATCTGAAAGAATTATGTGATCATATGCCTGAGCGATTGTTTCTCCAAATTCAGTCAAGGCCTCATCTGTTCTGCTTCCAGTGCCAAAAGATACTGCAATTTTTCTACCTTCTGTTAATTTAGGAAGCATAACACCTAAAGCTTCAATTGCATGTTTATTATGACCGTAATCTAAAATAACTTTTGATTTATTAAATCCAAAAATATTCATACGCCCAGGATTTTGTTTTGCCGAAGGGTAAAAAGTAGTAATTCCATTTTTAATCTGTTCTCTTCTTAAACCAAGTCCATATAGACCTGCTACTGCAGCAAGTGTATTTGCTGTATTGAAATCAGCAGCACCCCCAAAAGTAATTGGAACTTCATTTACACAAACAACATGCTTATCCAGCTCTTTCGTTCTTATAATTATATTATTATCAACAACCGTAACACCAAATCCTCCACCTTCAACATGCTCTTTTAAATTAGTATTCTCAGGATCTAGAGAAAACAAAAACACTTTTCCTTTTGCTCTATGTTTATGTGCCATTACATATTCATTTTCAGCATTTAAAACAGAAGTTCCATTATCTTTTACAACCTCAACAACAATAGATTTTACCATCGCCAGATCTTCCACAGAATAAACAAGATCATTTCCTATATGGTCTGCACCAACATTTAGAAAAATACCGACATCGCATCTTTCATATGCAAGCCCTCTACGAATAATTGCACCGCGAGCTGTTTCTAATACCGCATGATCCACAGTAGCATCTCCAAGAACAAGCTGATGTCCCATAGGTCCACTAAAATCTCCATCTGCTATTGAGATTCCATCTATTTCAACACCTGTAGTTGTAGCCAAACCTACTTTGTTCCCGTTATATTTTAATACATGTGTCAAAAGTTTACTGACTGTAGTTTTACCATTCGTACCTGTAACAGCTAAAATAGGCATAGAAGAAGGTTTTTCTTCAGGAAAAAGCATATCAATTATTGGCTTTGCGACATTTCTAGGCTTACCTTCGCTTGGTTGAAGATGCATTCTTAAACCAGGTGCAGCATTTACTTCTACAATTCCACATCTCTGTTCACTTAGTGGTTTTGTAATGTCCAGTGCTAAGAAATCGATTCCAATAATATCCATACCAACAATGTTAGCAGTTCTCACAGCCATTAATCTTATTTCAGGATGGACAATATCAGTAACATCTATTGCTGTACCTCCCTGGCTAAGGTTGGCTGTAGATTTTAAATATAAAGTTTTATCTTTATCAAGTACATCTGATAATTTTAATTTTTTCCTTTTTAAAAGTCGCAGAGTCATTTCATCAACTGTAATTTTTGTCAGAATATTCTCATGTCCGAATCCACGCCTTGAATCCTGATTAACTTCAGCTATCAATTTCTTAATAGTAGATTTACCATCTCCTACGATATGTGGTGGTATGCGATGAGCTGCTGCAATTAATTTGCCGTCAATCACCAGCATTCTATAATCATCTCCTTCAAGATATTTTTCAACTATTACAGATTTACATATTGCTTTAGCCGAATCAAAAGCTTTTCCCAACGATCTATTATCACTAATATTAACAGTAATACCACGTCCATGATTTCCGATTTCAGGCTTCACAGCAACAGGATAACCTATATCTTCAGCTATTTCCTGTGCTTCATCCCATGAAAATACTACTTCTCCATCAGGTACAGGAATACAGGCATTTCGTAATATTTCTTTTGTCCATGCTTTTTCATCAGCTATTTCAACACCTATAGCTGAAGTTTCAGATGTCATACTTGCCTGTATATGCTTTTGATATTTACCATATCCAAGTTGAACAAAACTATTTGTGTTAAGCCTTACAAACGGAATTCCTCTAGAAACAGCTTCATCAACAATACTTTGAGTAGAAGGTCCCATTTTATCATCTTCACGAAGCTCTTTTAATGTCTGAATTGTTTTATCAAGATCATATTCCTCATCATAAATAATAGATTCAACAAGCCATATAGCTTCTTCAGCGGCGTATAATCCTGCAGATTCAACCTGATAATGAAAAACAATGGCATAAACACCTTCATCTTCAGTTGTAAAGGCTTTACCAAATTTTACAGGCATTCCGGCAAGGCACTGCAATTCAATAGCTACGTGCTCTATAATATGACCTATCCATGTGCCTTTATTTACTCTCTCAATAAATCCGCCAGGTTTTCCTAATGAACAGTGATGTTCTTCTAAAGAAGGAAGCATTTTTATCAAATCATCTTTAAACCCAAGTATTTCATTGGATGGCTTATGTTCAAACTCTTCAATATCCAAAAGCATAAACATTGTTTTACGCCTGCTATAACGATTTGGTCCTCGCAGAGCTCTAAGTTCTAAAATTTTTATGCCCATTTAACCCCTCCATATATATTAAAAATAATTAAAGTTCACTATACTTATACATTAAATATTAAAGAATATAGTTTATGTAAAACATACAGTTTTATTTTGTAACCACTATATTTTACATATTTTCAGTTACTCAATATAGGTGATAATGATATTATATCAAAACTTGAAAATGTTTCAGTCTTGAAAATTACACATTTTAATTTAGGATTTTTTTTAATATGCCAAATAACATTTCTACTTCTAACAAAATTCAAAATTCGATTATTGAAGGTGTTTCTCCTACGATACAACTTGATGAGAACATAAATTTATATGTAATACCAAGAGAAGAAATTAAATGGCGTGAATTTCTAAAATATGCACCTGATTATTCAGTTGCATTAGATGGTTTCGTGTATGGCATATCTCGTTTTGACTCAGCAAAATGCATCGTAAACTTTAATCATCATGAAGACGTTGACAGAATGGCAACAAGGAGTACATGCGCTCAGGTCTATATGGCACTGCAGCAGGGATTAATGAATTCATTTCAATATGAAGGAACTCCAAGATTAAATATTTTTGTAAATGATTCAGATCAGGATGTTTCACTGTCCGTCTGGTTACTTAAAAATCATGACAAAATTTCGGGCCAAAAAATTACACCTCTAATTAACAGATTAGTTTTTACTGAAGATATTTTGGACACTACAGCAGGTGCATATCCTTTTGACCCCAGTTCAAAACTTATGCAGGAACTTGAATGGATTTTTGAGCCATACACAAAAGCAAGAACCTCATTTAAGTTATCATCAATGAATAATATTGAAATTGCTGAAACTATATTATCTGTCTGCAAAAAAATTGATAAATATTGCGAGAAAAAAAATGGTTTGATTCCACTTGATTTGCAGTTTAAAAAACTTGGTGGCGGTGAAAACTGGGCATTAATTGAAGAAATAGGAGCTGCAGCCAGAACAGGAGTCTACCGCACAGGTGTTAGAGCTTATATATCTGTATATAAAAATAAAAATAACACATACACATATTCAATTGGAAAAATGTCACAATTTGATAATTTCCCAATTAAAAAACTTTATCAAGTTTTAAATAAAGTGGAAAATATATCCCCTGGCTCATCAAACTCATGGGGCGGTGGAGATATAATTGGAGGTTCACCACGTTTAACAGGAAGTAGTCTACCCCCTACAGAAGTTGAAAAACTAGTAAATAACTATCTGAAATTTTTGTGATTTTCACCTTGATAATTACAAATTATTATTTTGATATATTAGTTCAAATTCTTGCTTTATATGAAAGTAAAGAGTAGTATTTATATGGATGAGTTGTTTAAATAAAAACTGAGGATATCTCTAAAATGGCAGACAATAAAAACTTTAACTTTTCAAATATTAAGCTTGGACTTGCAGGAATAGATAAACAGCATAAAACTATTTTAGAAGATATTTCTGAGATACTGACCTCTTCATCAATAGAAAATTCTTTATTTCTCAAAAAGATACAAAAATTGAAAATAATAATGTTTCAACATTACACTACAGAAGAAATTTTCATGAAGAATAATTCATATATTGATTATGACAAACATAAAATAGAGCATGATAAATTAAAAAATATTATTGAGGACCTTGAATCTAAGATAGCAGATGAAAGTATTACTTTAACTGACCGTTATAAACTTTTAGAATCTTTACTCCGAGGTTTAATATTACAGATACATAGCCAGGACAAAAAGATGATAGACTATCTAGCTCATAAATACGAAGATAAATTGTATCATATTAATAATCTGCGGTGAGTATTTAATAGAATGATATCTGCTAGTGACATCATTTTCAAAGCACCGCTTATTCTGTCGTAGAAATATTTATAACAATTAACACCAAGTTTTTTTGCAG
>Ga0233437_1002678_pt1 | contig 25873 bp, 26 predicted proteins | sample SI_122_August201_FD_182714 | JGI IMG/M metagenome (GOLD analysis project Ga0233437, IMG submission 182714) | Seawater microbial communities from Saanich Inlet, British Columbia, Canada - SI_122_August2016_200_MG | ecosystem: Environmental > Aquatic > Marine > Inlet | place: Canada: British... | reverse complement strand
CAGAAGAAGCTCCAGCAGAAGAAGCTCCAGCAGAAGAAGCTCCAGCAGAAGAAGCTCCAGCAGAAGAAGCTCCAGCAGAAGAAGCTCCAGCAGAAGAAGCTCCAGCAGAAGAAGCTCCAGCAGAAGAATCAACTGAAGAAGAGAAACCAGCAGAAGAATAAGTAACTTTTTTTTCTTTTATTTTTTTCTTTATTCTGATTCTACATTAATTTATAACATAAGTTTTATTAATTACTTAATTCTTAATTTGTAATATGAAATTAATCAAACCTTCAAAACTATTATTTGGATCTGCAGGTATTCCATTATCTACACCTGATAGAAATATATCTAATGGTGTTAAGCATGTTAGAAAGTTAGGTTTAGATGCAATGGAATTAGAGTTTGTCAGAAGTGTGAATGTTTCTGAGGAAAAAGCACCTTTAATTAAAGAAATTGCTAAGAAAAATAAGGTTGTATTAACATGTCATGGTCAATATTATATTAATTTGAATAGTTTGGAACCTGAAAAGGTTACAGCTTCTGTTGGTCGTGTTTTGAATGCTGCAAGAATTGCATGGTTATGTGGCGGTTATAGTATGACTTTTCATGCTGCGTATTATATGAAATTGGAAGCAGAAAAAGTTTTTACTAAGGTTAAGAAAGAAATGAAAAAAATTGTTAAAACTTTGCAAGATGAAGATAATAAAATATGGATTCGACCAGAAACAACTGGAAAACCTAGTCAGTGGGGAACTTTCCAAGAGATTGTTAAATTATCAGAAGAAGTTGAACATGTTTTACCTTGCATTGACTTTAGTCATGTACACGCTAGGCACGCTGGTCCTTTGGGTGATGCAAGCAAGTATAATAATTATGATGAGTTCTGTGAAATATTAGGTTATGTCGAGAAAAAGTTAGGCAGGGAAGCACTAAATAACATGCATTGTCATGTTTCTGGTATTAATTATGGTCCAAAAGGAGAAAGGAACCATCTAATTTTGAAAGAAAGTGATATGAAGTATAAAGAATTAATGAAAGCTTTCAAAGACTTTAAGTTGAAAGGAATTATTATTTCAGAAAGTCCTAATATTGAAGTAGATGGGTTGTTGATGCAGAAGACGTATAATAATTCATAATTATTCTTCATAAAATCTTCTTGATAATTCTCTTAATCTTTCCCTTTTATCATGTTTTGATTTTTCATCGCAAATTCTCTCAAAATCATCTGAAAAATTAAATCCTTTAAAATGTCCTCCTATTAAATCTTCAAACTGTTCAACAGAATCTGCTTGTCTTGCTGCTGCTCTTATTTGATCTAGGTTGCAATATATTAAGAGATATCGCATTGCATCATTTAATTTAACAGCTTCATCCATATTGTGGGCATCCCAATGTTGTTTCCAGTTTTCATAAGAATAATATTCAAAAAGTGCTGGATTCTCTTCAGCAATTACCAATGAACTATTCCATGTTTTATCTCCTACACACATTTCATTTTCTTCATAAAATCTTGATTCATCTAAACCTAAACTTACTGTTGCTCTTGTTCCATAATCAGGAACACAATCCCACATATGATGCCCATAACCAAATACTTTTACCTCTGGATGATATATAAGTTCTTTTTGTTTCACTATTTCACCTAAACTTGTTTTAAGACCATCTCTTAATCTATATCCATTCACTTCAATAAATCTTTCATTATTCTCAGTTATACTCTCTATCAGTTTTACATAGTCCTGCAGAAAAGGTCTTGTTGAGGTATTGCCTTTTCCTTCATGAAGATGAATTAATAATCTTGATGGATCTGCTTGAATCTCTTTAGCTCGTTTAACCCATTTTTCAGCTAATTCTTCAGAACCAAATGTATTAAAGTTTTTTTTCTCAAAAGTAACTGGATCATAATAACGTGAAAATGTCCCACCGCACCAATCAGGAAATACAACTACATCAATTGTTCTAATCTCTACATTATCTGTTTCTGTTGTTTTCGTCACTATATACTAAAGAAGTTAATCTGAATTTAAAAAGTTATTTACAAATCTCTTTACTTGCACTTGCACCAATTCTAAACATTTCTTGGTAATTATTAACTAGTTCATTATTGTCGTTGATGATTTTAGCTGCTTTTAACATTTTTAATGTTGTTTCTTTATCTCTAATGCCACCTGCTGCTTTAATTCCAACAACATATTCGTCACCAGTCACATCTAAAATTGCAGACTTCATTATAGAAATATCTTTTTCTGTTGCTCCAACATCTTCTTTATCAACAGGTCCTTTTTTTGGAACACCAAAACCAGTAGAAGTTTTTGCAAATATTTTTAGTTTAAAATTACCTGCAAGTTTAGCAATTGTGGTTGCTACAATCTTTATTTCTTCATCTGTTAAATAACAATTTTCTTGAATTATTTTTAGAATTATATTTGTTGAATGTTCTTGGTTATAATTATCAATTGCTTCCATAACTGCTTCAATGTCTTGTTCAAATCTTTTTAATAATTTTGTTCTTTCTTCTTCTTCTTTGTTCATTGCATCTTTTAGATATCCTACATTAACAACCATATCTATTTCTTCTGCTCCTTTGCTGATTGCATCAATTGCAGATGCTATTTTAATATTAGTTGTTGTACTACCTAATGGAAAGCCAACTACACAACATACTTTCACGTTACTATTATTTTTTGCATTAAAATCTTTTAAGAATCCAACAGCTTCCTCAACTCTAGATTCATTCACACAAACAGTTGCTGTTCTTAACTGAGCTGCTTCTTCACACAGCTTTTTAATATCTTCTTTTGTTGCAAATGGCATAAGTTGGGTATGATCAATTAATGATGCTAATATTTTTGGTGTTATTTGTAGATTATTTTGGATTTCTGTCATATTTCCCTATAATTCATATATGATTATAAAGTTTATCATAATAAAACATATAAATGGATTGGATATTCGTTTATACATAATGGAAGATAATAAAAACCAAGATAATGATGAGAAAAAGCCATTTGAATACTTAGAACATACAGCAGATTGTAAGTTTAAAGCTTATGGAAAGACAAAACAAGAGCAGTTTAGTAATGCAGCTTTGGCTATGTTCAATGTTATGGTTGATCCATTATCAATTAGTCCAATGGTTATTAAGGAAATTAATGTTACAGGTAGTGATGATTGTCAATTATTATACAATTTCCTAGAAGAATTATTATTTTTACTTGATACTGAATCATTTTTATTGCATAAAGTTATGGAACTAACTATTGAAGGTAATGTTTTACATGCTAAAGTTTATGGAGATACAGAAATTGAAAAGTATGAGATAAGTGGAGATGTAAAAGCAGTTACTTACAATGAAATGGAAATTAATGATGATTATGTGCAAGTAGTTGTAGATTTATGATAATGAAAGTTTGGAAGGTTTGGTGTTTGGAAGGTTTGGAGGGTAAATAATAAAACTCTCCTAACCTTTCAGACCTTCCTAACTATCCAAACTTTCAAAAGGGGGTTTTATTCATGGAAAAAGAAGTGTTTACTGAAGAAGAAATAAAATTATTAAAAAAGCATGTTACAAATATTGATGATCCTATCTATTGCATCAAAAACCTTCCAGAGGAAGTTGTTGCAGTTTTATTTGCTTATGTTAGCAGAAGTCCAAATTCTTTTAAAAGAAATTTATTAAGATTGTTAGGTAGTGGTGATCTTGATCTTGATGTTAATAAAATTAATGATATGTATAGTAACACGGACAATATGGCTGAGGCAAAGCAAAAGGCAATGAAGTTTCATGAAAAATGGGTTGTTGGTTATGGTCATGGAAGTGTTGCAGAACATGCAAGCATTAAATTTGCATGCGACAAAATTTCTATTGTTGCTACAAAAATTCTAGAGGATAACAGACTTGGAAGTTACACTGAAAAATCTACTCGTTATCAAGTATTTGATAAAAATGTTTTTTATTGGGATCCTAAATTAATGAGTTCTGAGTTTCAGGGAGAAGTAAGAGAAGTTGTACATTTATTATTTGATACTTATGAAAAATTCTTACCAATAATTACAGAGTTTGTTAAGAAAAAAAATCCTATTCCTGAAGGGATTAATGAAAGAGCTTATGAAAATTCATTAAAAGCAAAGATCTGTGATATTATAAGATATTTATTACCTGCTGGAACTTTAACTGCAATGGGTTTTACATTTAATGCAAGAGTTGCTGAACATGCAATTTGTAAATTATTGTCTCATCCATCAACAGAAGCACAAGAAGTTGGTAAAAGAATGGTTGAGGAAGGCAGTAAAGTTTGTCCTACTCTACTTCGTTTTGCAAATTATAATAAATTTATTCACGACACAAATAAAAAAATGCGTGAGATAACAAAAGAAGTAATTAAAGGAAATATTCAAACAACTTTGAGTGGAAATAAAACAGGTGATATGACTCAAATTACTCCTGTTAAAACTATATTTGTAGATGAGGATGCAGAAGATAAAGTAATTGCTGCAATTTTATATGAACATTCCCAATTAAGTTATAATGATGTTTTTGCTGAAGTCAAGGCATTGCCAACAGAAGAAAAAGAAAAAATATTTGATGAATATCTAAAAAGAAGAGGACCTTTTGATAGACCACAAAGAGCTTTGGAACATGCCTTCTTTACAACAGAGGTTGTTTGTGATTATGGGGCTTTTAGAGATATTCAGCGTCATAGAATGAATACTCAAACAAATACTTTATTCTGTACTCATCTTGGTTATGATGTTCCTGAAGAAATTGTAGAAGCTGGATTAAAACAAGAGTATGTTAATGCAATGGAAAAAGCAAAAGCATTATTTGAAAAATTAGAAGAGAAATATCCTTATGAAGCACAATATATTATTCCTTTGGCTTTTAGAGTTAGAGTTTTGTTTAAATGGAATGTTCGTGAATTAGAACATTTCATTAGATTAAGAAGTTCTGTTCAAGGACATATTTCTTATATTAATATTGCCAGACTTTGTTGGGCTGAAGTTGAGAAAAAGTATCCTCTCTTTTCAAAGTATATAACTCTTAATATGGATGAAGAATATTTAGGAAGATTAAGAGCAGAGATTAAAACTCAAGAAAAGATGGATGAAGTCAAAGAAAAGTATAGTGATTAGTTTTTTATTTTTTAATTTTTTTTACTAGGTCCGGAGGACGTGTTTCCCGTGACTTTTTTCTTCTTAATATGTTAATATAAATCCAACAACACCATTGGCACGGACGGACATTTGTAAACAAATATCCTATTCGGCTTCGCCTCATCCGGCCATGTTGTTGGATTTAAAGTATTGTTTGTTTATATTACTAATTCAAATTATCATATTAACTATCAAATTAAAAAACTTTAAATACTACTTTTTAAATAATATATAATATGAACATAAAAAACATTGTAACTGCCATAATTATTTTTGTACTTGGTTTCTTTATTGGTTTTTTTGGTTATTCTCTTAATATTTACACAGTTTTTAAATATAATCCTGGGCTTATGAAACTTATAGATATAAATTTTATTCTTCAAACGATCAAATCTAATCTCATTCCTGTTTTAGGAGCTGGTTTATCATTGGGTATTTATTTGGTATTATTGTATTTTTTGATAGTCTATTTGGTAAATTATTATGTTAATAAGTTTGGTGAAGAAAATAGACTTAAAATTACTCTTTATGTTGTTGGTATTTCTATGTTCTTGTTTTTTATTGTTGCACTTGGAGCTACATTCTTAGATTTATTTTTTCTTCAATCTTTTTTAGGTTTTATTCAATTAAATCTATCTTTTTTTAGTTTGTTTCGTATTCTAATTTATGGATTTGAATATTTTATTCTCTTTTTCCCTAGGATTGTATGGATTTTGTTAATGTCAACTCCATTTTCAGATCTATCTTCAGATATTAGGAATAATGTATTGATTTCAATGATGGTAATTTTAAATCTATTAATTTATGTTGGTGGATCTTTGCTTTTTTCATATTTGAAGTTGAAGAAAAAGAAAGAGTCTTTTTAACTTATTGCTGTTATCATCTTTTCTTTATCTTCTTTTCTTTGAATACATAATTCATAAAACTTATTCCCCAACCCATTATACTTTGGCCCATATAACGTTGAGTAAATCATAAATTCTTCGTCAAGAAATCTAGAAATAAATTCTAAATTTTCAACAAATTTAGAACAAATCCTAATTCTTTTTGAATTGATTCTTCCAATTCTATTTTTTAAGAATACAATTACATCTTTTTTTGTATTAAACTTCCATTTATAATCTAAATATGATTGAATTGCATAATTTAATTTAATTGTTTTATTAGGATGAAGAAAACCAATCTCTTTTTTGAATTTAATTAAATTTTCTTTTTCGTAAATCAATATTCTGGAGATGTTTCTTTTGGAATTTTTTTTTAGTATACATTTGATTCCAAAAAGTTCTAATGATTCTTTAATTTTGATGATTCCTTGATGATTAATTGAATCTAAACCAATATGCCTGTCAACTGCTTTTCTATTCATTACCCAACCTTCGCAATCAAAATAAGCTCTTAACCAAACTTTTAAGTTTTCTTTTGATAATTTTGGGAATGTCCAATCTTTAGAATAATAAGAATGCTCACTTGTTAATTTGAAATATAATTTTTTATTTTGAACAACACTTCTTCCATCTTTCATTCTTCTTGGTTTAACTTTGAAATATCTGCAAAATCTTTTTTCAAAATCATTTAAGAGAGTTTCATTATAATTTCTGAATCCAATGTAATAATACTTACTTCTTCCTTCTGGATTTCTAATTACATATCCATCTGCACAAAGGTATGCATGAATTGCCGATAAATCCTTATTAAATTTTAACATTTTATTGTTTTTTATAGTTTTCACTGAAACTTTCTGAATGATTTCCGGAAAAATTCTTTCTTTTTTCCAAGATTATAATCCAAACGTTGAAGATTCAAGATTTTTGTTAATATTTAGAAGATTTCAGGGAATAAATGTCTTTTGCTTTTATGATTGTAATTACTAGTTATAGATTAAAATGTTTAAGATTCATATACTTATATATAAAAACAAAGAATATTTATATATAACCTTATTATACGGAAGTATTATGGAGGTTGTTAATAATGGATATAAAAAAGATTGCTGAAAACACATGGCAGATACCTAAATCAGGTAAGATGAATGTTCCAGCTATTATTTATGCTTCAGATTTATTATTAGAAAAAATTAAACAAGATAAGACATTCCAACAAGTTTCAAATGTTGCTTGCCTTAAGGGAATCCAGAGAGCATCTTATGCAATGCCTGATGCTCATCAAGGATATTTAGTTTAGCTACGTGCTATCTAAACCACAAATGGATTTTCTATTGGCGGGGTTGCTGCGTTTGACTTAGACGAAGGTATAGTTAGTCCTGGTGGTGTTGGTTATGATATTAATTGTTCTGTTAGATTGTTATCTACAAATATTTCAGTAGAAGAATTTCTAAAACATAGGGAAGAATTAGTAAATGAAATTTTCAAAAATGTTCCTTCAGGTGTTGGCTCAAAAGGAAGAATGGGCAAAGTAACAAAAGATATGCTACAAGAAATTTTAGCAAATGGTAGTCAATGGGCTGTCAAGCAAGGTTATGGTAAGAAAGAAGATTATGAAAAAACAGAAGATTCTGGAAATCTAAAAGGAGATCCTCATGCAGTTTCTGAAAAAGCTTACAAAAGAGGAATGCCTCAACTTGGAAGTTTAGGGGCTGGTAATCATTTTTTAGAAGTGCAACAAATACAAGAGATTTTTGATCCTGAAATTGCTAAATTGTTTGGTGTAGATGAAAAAGGCAATGTTACAATAATGATTCACTGTGGTTCTCGTGGCTTAGGTCATCAAGTTGCAAGTGATTATATTAAAGAGATGGAAGCAAAATATGGTCATGAACATTTACCAGATAGAGAATTAATTAATGCTCCAATAAAATCAGAATTAGGACAAAAATATTTAGGGGCAATGAATGCTGCTGCTAATTATGCTTTTGCAAACAAACAAATGATAACACATTGGGTTAGAGAAAGTATTAACAAAGTTTTAGGAAATGCAGATGTTAATGTTGTATATGATATTTGTCATAATATTGCAAAGATTGAAGAACATAATATTAAACCATTGGGTGCAGATCCAAATGATCTTGATATTAAAGGAGAAAAAAAGAAAGTTTGTGTGCATAGAAAGGGTGCAACACGTTCATTTGGTCCTGGTAGGGAAGAAGTTCCTGATTGTTATAGATCAGTTGGTCAACCTGTTATTATTCCTGGAAGTATGGGGACTGCAAGTTATGTTTTAGTTGGAACAAAAAAAGCAGAACAAGTTTCATTTGCAAGTACTGCTCATGGTGCTGGAAGAGTAATGTCAAGACATGAAGCACTTAAACAATTTAGGGGAGAGAAAGTAAAAAGTGATTTAATGGCAAAAAACATAATGGTTAAATCTGCTTCATGGAAAGGTATTGCAGAAGAGTCTCCAGGTGTTTACAAAGATATTGATGAAGTTGTAAAAGTAAGTAATGGGCTTGGTATTGGTAATCTAGTTGTAAAAGTAGTTCCATTAGGTGTTATTAAAGGATGATGAAGAATGGAATATAAAATAACTGAATTAATTCAAGAAGGAAAAACAACAAGAACTTTTAGATTAGTTCCTGTTGAAGGTAAAGTAATAGATTTTAAATCTGGGCAATTTGTAATGCTGACTGCAGAAATTAAAGTAGATGAAAAAGTTCAGCTTGTTAAAAGAGCATATTCTATATCTAGTTCACCAAAGAAAGAATATTTAGATCTAACTATTAGAAGAGTTCCAAAAGGATTAATGTCAAATTATGTTATGGACCTAAAAAAAGGAGACATAATGGAAATTGATGGTCCTTATGGGAAATTTATATTTGAAGATAATATGGAAGAGATAGTTCTTATTGCTGGTGGTTTTGGGGTCATGCCTTTCCGAAGTATGATTAATTATATTGTTGATAATAAACTAAATACCAAAGTTACTTTGATAGTTAGCGAGAGACATTTTAATGATACAGTATTCAAAGAAGAATTTGAAAAATTAAATTCAACACATAAAAACATTAATTATTTTATTACTTATACAAGGGTTGATAAAAATCCAGAATATGGTTTTATTGGAAGATTAGATAAAGAAAAATTATCTAAGATGATTATAAATTTTAAAAAACCCTATTATTTTTCTTGTGGTTCAGTAGGTTTTATTAATAATATAAAAGAAATTTTAATAAAACAAGGTGCTGATGAGAAAAAGATTGACATTGAGGGATACTAATAAAGGCTTGAAGCAACATTGGTTGCCCAAGAAGCCCAAGAAGCCCAACAAGCCCAACAAGCCTTACAAGCCCAACAAGCCTTACAAGCCTTACAAGCCCAACAAGCCCAACAAGCCTTACAAGCCCAACAAGCCTTACAAGCCCAACAAGCCCAACAAGCCCAACAAGCCCAACAAGCCTTACAAAAAAATGACATTAACAATTGAAGAAAAACAATTTTTATTACAGCTTGCAAGAAAAGCAATTGAGCATTACTTAGATTCAGGTAGTGTTTTAACAATTGAAGATATTGAAAATCAAAGTAAATTGCCTGAATCATTAACTGAAGAAAAAGGTAGTTTTGTTACATTAACTGTTCATTCTGCTTTAAGGGGTTGTATTGGTCATTTATTACCTGTACAAGCTTTGTATAAAGATGTAATTGATAATGCATTGCATGCAGCTTTTGAAGATCCAAGATTTCCTGCAATGGTGAAAAAAGAATTAGAAGATGTTACTATTGAAATTTCAGTTTTAGATGTTCCTCAAAAATTAGATTATAAAGATGAAAATGATTTATTAAATCAATTAAGTAAAACAAAACCTGGTGTAATAATTAAAAAAGGTGTTCAGCAGGCAACTTATTTGCCTCAAGTTTGGGATGATTTACCAGATGTTCAAGAATTTTTATCAAGTTTATGTATGAAAGCAGGTTTAAATCCAAAAGAGTGGAAATCTGGCATTGATATAGAAGTTTATGGTGTTGATAAATTTACTGAAGAAAATTGATTGTTTTACATTCTAATACTTTTTTCATTCTAATTTTTTTCGAATATTCTTTTAATAATTTATAATAATTAGATTTTCGTATTAACTATATTTAGTATTATTGAGTAATTATATGATTTCTTATATAATATAAGTTTACATATAAATATACAGAAAATATATAAATAACATAATTAAGAAGTATATTAGATATTATATTCATTATAATATAAAAAAGATTATAAGATATTAAAAATAAAAGGTGATATTAAATGGCTAAAGCTAAAAGAAAGAGTTCTGTAAAAAAATCTTCAGTTTATTCTAAGCAAAAGAAAAATAATTCAAAATGGATTTTCTTAACTGCTGTGACACTAGTTTTTGTATTGTTGATAGTACTTTTTTTGATGTCATCATTGAATACATTCATAGATGAACAAAAAACACCAACAGATACACAAACAACAGATACACAAATGGCAACTGATACTACTGAATTAATGGATGAAGAAGAACAAGATTTATTGGGTATGGCAATTGGTGGATTTGTTGAAGACGATCCTGATCTTGTTGCAAATATCTTACCAAAAATGGCTGTAATCAATCCAACAACTGCTACAGCTTATATGGATAGTGCAAATAATCCTGCAACAGGAAAGTCATTTACAATCCAAGTTGAAGCATATCCTAAAGATAGTACTATAAATGTACCTGATGCATTAAAAAAATTAAATCATTTTAAAATTACTTTGGGTTATTCTAATGCTTTTTTTGATTTTGTAAATGCAGTAGTATATTCTGATCCAGGTACAAAAATGGCTGGTAGTTGGGATACAACATTTGATGATAACGATATAAGTGTTATTTTTGAAGGACAAGGAAAAGATGCTGCGTCATTTTTTCCATATGATGAAAAAGTTATTTTAGCTGAATTTACATTTAAGCCAAAAAAAGATTTAGGTACATATTCTATTAACTTATTAGGTATTGAAATGATTAATAGTTTAAATAATGGTGCACCAGCAGATCTTATTATGGTTGATCCAGGTAATGATCATATTGAGGTTAATTTTAATTTGAAAGTATATGAAGATAATGATAATGATGGATATGGTAAAGGTGGATTTGATTTCACACCTAGTGATAATCCTCTTAATGGTTATGTAGCAAATAATCAAGATTGTAATGATGATACAGCAAATGATCCTACAATAGATGTTTTTGGAAATCCTTATGCATGTCCAGATACTAAAGCTGGTTGTATTTATGGAGATCCAAATACATTAGATCCTTATAATCTTGAAGGAAACAATCCTCATGCTTATTATTCACCTGAATGTGCTATCTGTCAAAATCCTAGTCAACTTGCAAATGAAGTTTGTGATGGGATAGATAATAATTGTGGTGGGGGTACAGATGAGGGGGTAAAACCAACCTGTAATGACGAAGGTTATGAATGTGGTGTATTTTATCTTTGTAAAGGTGGACAGGATCTAGATTGTAATAATGAACCTTATGCTGATGGATTAAAACTTGATGGCCATAAAAGATGTGCGCTTGAATTTGCAGGTGTTTCTGAATTTTGTGATGTTGCAACTGGTGAATGTGTTGGTGATTTAAGTGATTGTGCAGATATTGAATCAGAATTAACACAATGTCAAGCTGATTTAGGAGAATGTGAAGGTAATCTTGAAGATTGTTATAACAATAATCCTGGGTGTGATGCTGATGAATGTGCTGCTTTAGGAGGAGAATGTGGTGCAAATGGTTATTGTGTAATTCCATTAAGCATTGGCTGGGATTGTATTCAAACTGCAACTACTGTTAAACTTAGTGAGGATGCAACAGTTAAGGAATCACATCCTATTACTTCTTGTGTAGATTCTAATGGACAAAGTAGTTTTGAGGAATATGCATGTATTGGTAATTCTTTAGGTCAGAAAAATACAATATGTCCAGCTGGTTGTGATGATAATGGTTGTCTTGGTGCATGTCCAATTGTTTCAACTTTTGAACCTATTTTAGAATTAACACCAGCATGTGGTTTAGTTGAAGATGATGGACAAACACATTGTAATGATTTTGAAAATTGTAAAACATGTTCATTAGATTGTGGAGAATGTCAAATTGAAGGCCTTTCAGGAACAGCATGTCTAAATGATCCAAATACATTAGCACCATTAAATGATAAAGATTGTGATGGTGTTCCAGATAATGAAGAATTAACAGCAGCAACAATAACACAATTAGGATATTCAGTATTGATTGGAAAAGATTGTGTTAATGATCCAGATTGTGATGGGGATGGTGTTGAAGATGGTTATGACTATTGTCCAAACACTGATTCAGATGGAATAGGTACAGTATTTACTGGAAGAATTAATGGATATGGTTGTTATGCAGCTGATGTTGGAACAGGAAATACACAATCCTCAGTAAGACCAGATGGTTGCTTCTCTCATTGGGATACAACATATTATATTGGTTATTACACTAATTTGATGAAACAAGGATCATGTAATAATGTATTTGGGAATTCAATAGTTAAGTAATTGGTGTAATACAAAATGACCATTAAAAAAAGAGATACAACAAAAACAAAGATAAGAAATATCTTTGTTTATTTTTGTTTATTTATTTTTTTATTTTCTTTTTCAGTAATTGTATTTGCAGAAACTACAGATCCTAATATCAATGGTATGCCAAAGAAAAGTGCAATGCTTTATCCATTGCCAGAAGCAGTTGATGTTGGAAAAGAAATAGAATTTGATCTTATTATTAATCCTTTTTTAGAAGGAGTTCCAAAAAGTCTTCAAAAACTTAATCATTATGAATTTAGGATGAGTTTTAATCCAAATGCAGTTAAATTACAGTTTGTTGAAAGTCTATTACCTAATTTTGAAATAAAACAAACAGGTTCAACAGGAGAAGTTATAGTAAAAGCAGTTGGAGTTGATCCTGCAGCAGATGTTTATTATTTTGAGCCAACTAAATTATTAAAATTTAAATTTCTAGCAACTAAAGAATCAAAAGAAGCTCCTGTTAAAATTGATAAATTATATCTTATGAATTCTTTAGGTGAAGGAGGAACAGAGGCAGAATTAATAACTGATTTATTTGATGGTAAACTTGCTGTTCTTGAAGAAGGTCTTAATACTTACATAAATGAATATTATGCTGGTAATAGTAATACTATTAATGGTTATGGTAGTAGGACTCAGTATTGGAATCTAACAGAGCCAGAGAAGGATGAAGTATTCGAAGCATGGGATTTATTATCTGCAGAAGAAAAAGCAAAATATGCTCAATGTGTACCAAGTTGCGAAGCAAAACAATGTGGTACAGATGGTTGCGGTGGTTTTTGTGGAACAGATGATGGTTTATGTTTGAATGGAAATGAATGTTTTGATTTCAAATGCACTTGTCAGCCAAATTGTTTTGGAAAAGTTTGTGGTGATAATAGTTGTGGTGGTCTTTGTTCAGATAGAAAATGCACTAAATATGATGAACATAGAATACCTGGACAAATATGGAATAAGTGGTATACTTATTTGCTGATAATCTTGGTTTTAGTTATCTTAATTGGATCATTGATTTTTTCAGAGAGAGGAAAAATCAAAGGAAAGTATCAACAATGGAAATTAAGAAGGCAAGAAGCAAAACAAGCAAAAGCCCTGGATAAACATGTTCAACAGCATGAAACAAGACAACAGACACGACAAGAAGCAACTCAGCCAGCTGTTGAAGTTCCAACGCAATTAACAGATTACATTAATAAACAGCGTTCAAAAGGATTTAATAAGGACCAGATTCAAAAATCTTTATTAAATGTTGGTTGGAAAAAAGATCTAATTAATAATGCCTTTAAAAAATTAGGTCTTTAATTTTTTATTTTATTTTATTTTTTACTTTGTTTACTATAGTATTATGATAATAATACTAATAAAATAATACTAACTAAAAAAATGTATGAAAATGAAACATTCAAGACACCCATTTTTAAGATTATTAATTGCTATATTGGTTGTTAGTACCTTTGTTTTAGGTTTAACACTCTTTAATTCTGTTTACTTGAAGAATTCTAATTTTAAATCTTTTGATATTGGATCTTTTGATATGATTACAGGGATGGCTGTTAGTGGTTTTGATGAAATTACTGAAGAACTTCCAGGTGCAAATCCTAATGAAGCAAGACTTAATCCTAAAATTGCAACTATTATTATTGATACTTTAGATAAAGATGATGAGGGTAATGTTAATACGTATCCTTTTACAATGGATGTTTATGCTTATCCTTATGTAACTGGTTCTAGAAATCCAGTGAAATTTGATAATTATAAAATTAGACTTAGAGTTTTTAGTGCTCAGTTAGGTGTACTTACTGCAAAAAATAATTTAGCTGGGGAATGGACAACTCAATTTACTGCAAGTAATCCTATTCCTGGTTACATGGATTATATTTTTCAGGCAACTGGTAAAAATGGTGCAACTTATGATATGACTTCTACAAATTTGGCAGAGTTCACATTTAAGCCAAAATATCCAGGACTAGAAGCATCTGCTCAGATAGTAATTGTAGAAATTGATGTTAATCATCCTCTTATTGGCCCTTCACCATTTGATGATTATTTTGGTTCTCAGATTTATATTAAAAATAGATATTATCTTGATAAAGATAATGATGACTTTGGTGATTCTAATTCTCCAATTGAAATTGGAGAAGGTGAATCTGTACCTAATAATTATGCTTATGCCGATGATAATACTGATTGTGATGATAATACTAATGATGATCCAGATAGTTGTCCAACTGTTGTAAATGGTGGTTGTTATGGTTTTGCAGGAATTCCTATTACTAAATATTTAGATAATAAAAATTGTGCAATTTGCAGGAATCCAGGTATGACTATGGATAATGATAATGATGGTGTTGATACTGATTGTGATGGTTTAGATGGTGGAACAACAGCTTGTGAAAATAGTGGTACTTGTGATGTGGAAATTTGTAATAATAATCATGATGACGATGACGATACAAAAGTAGATGGGGATGATTCAGATTGTTTAGGTCAAAAAGGCACATGTTCATCAGGAAAAGTTTATGTTTGGACTTTTACAGATAAAGACATTGGGGGTTTTAGTGTTCCAACTAATAATGGTTGTGCAAGACTTAATTATTGTATTTATGGAGAAAGTTCTTATTTATTAGGGACTGTATTATCAACTGATGCAAGTTTAATTTGTACTGGTCATGATTATTTAACAGAATGGAAAAAATGTAATGCTGCTAATGAAGGTATTGCATTATTTAGTAAAGAATGTGAAAATGGAAAATGGGTTGATTTAAGTGAAGGAGAGGTTGTTGTTCAGGATGATGACCATGATTCGCCTGTTACTGAAGAACAATACAAATTATTAACTCCTGGTTGTGGTTTAGATGTTGATGGAGATGGTTTTTTATGTGATTATTCTGAAAATTATTATACTTGTGAATATGATTGTAAAAAATCAAAAATATGTGATCCTGATGAAATTATTTGGAATAATGGCCAGAATGTTTATGGCAGTTTGGATTATTGTTTGGTAGAGGATTCAGTTTGTACTCAAAATGGATTAGCATGTTCTGGTGTAGATACAGATGGTGATTTATTATCAGATGCATATGAGACTTATCTTGAATCAAAAATACCTACTGAAGTAACATCTCTACAGGATTATGTAACTTGGTTTGATAATTCTATTTCTGATTCAGATAAGGATGGTATTAATGATGATTGGGATGTATGTCCAGGTACATATACTCTTGATGGAGTATTAACTTTATCTACTGGAAAAATTAATGCTTTTGGGTGTTATTCCTCTGATGTATCTAGACAAGTAGAAAAAGATGTAAGACCAGATGGTTGTTTTAGTTTTTATGATACTACATTTTATCTAAGTTATTATACTAATCTTATGGGTGGTAAGAGCTGTTCATATCAGTATAATAAATAGAATTTATAATTATCACATGATAGGTAATTCTAAATATCATCTAAAATATGGTTTGTTATATAACCTTGGTTTTGGCCAATTACCATTTGTTCAATAACATTTATAAACCTCTACTAATACCAAATATATTGGATTAATTATATAATAAAATAAGGTGAAATTATGCCGTGTGAAATGTGTGGAGCACAAGGGAATACATTCAAAGCAAATATTGAAGGTGCTGAATTAGTAGTTTGTCAAGGCTGTGCTAAATATGGTAAAATTATTTCTAGAGTAAGAGCTCCTGTTAAAGAAAAAAAATCAGTAAGAAGACAAGAAAGTGTAACAAAACCTATTGAAAAATTAAGAAATGAAATTATCCAAGTTATTGCTGATGATTTTTCAGATAAAATTAAGAAAGGCAGAGAAAAGTTAGGATTAAAACAAAAAGAATTAGCCTTAAAATTAGCTGAAAAAGAATCTTTAATTCATAATGTTGAATCAGGTAAATTTATTCCTAGTATTAATTTAGCAAGAAAATTTGAAAGATTTCTAAAAGTAAAAATTGTAGAGCAGCATGAAGAAACTCGTGATAAGAAGTATAATGCATCAAAGGTTGCTTTAACAATTGGTGATATGTTGACTATAAAAAAGTAAGAAGTAGGAAGTTCTAAGTAAAAAGTGTGATTAAGAAGTTTGAAAGTAAGAAAGCTAGACAGCTTGAAAGACTATTTTGTTCGTTCAAGCTTTCAGACTTTCAAGCCTTCAAACTTATTTTTACCACAAGCTTTTTATATCAATATATTAATAATATCTAATTAATATGAAAAAGAAGTGTAAATTACTTATTTTATTTGTTTTGTTTTTAATAGCTTTATCTTTATCAGGTTTTGCAGATGATGTTCAGGAAAACGTTACAACAATTGAAAATTTTGAGGTTTCTTTAACTTTAATTGATCTTACATCTAATGAAATTGTTCAAAATGTTACTTTAAATTATTTAATTAATGGGATTAGTTCATCAATTTTTATTGATGATAGTGGTTTGTTTAAGTTAAGTTTGCCTGAGGGGAATTATGTTATTCAAATAGAAGCTTTTGATCAATTAACACCTTCTGCTGATTATTATGGTGAGGTTAAATTTAGTGTTAATGAGGATTTATCCAAACAAATGTATGTTTACCCTATTGGTTTAATTAGGGGTTTTGTTAAGGATAGTTTAGATAATATTGTACCAAATGCTGCTCTTAAGTTTGAGTGTGTTGCAATGGTTATTACTGAATATCCAGTGGAAACAGATCAATTTGGTTTTTTCAAAGTAGAAAATGCACCTGTTAGTTCATGCAAAATTATTACAAGTTATGAAGATTCAATAGGCATGGTTGAGTTTGATGTAACAAAAGGCAGCTTAAATGATGTTACCATTAACCTTGATAAGAGTTTAATTAAAAATAATGATTATGGTGTTTTTAATTATTTAGCTGTGTTGTTAGGAATATTGGTTGTTTTAGTTGCAATATGGTATTTTAATAAGAATAATAGGCATATTAAACCTTATACTAAATCAACTAAAGCTATGGATAAATCTCAATCAGGATCAAAATTAAAGCCAAAACTAGCTGAAACAGTTAATATTAATGTATCAGAAACAATATTAAAGACTCTTAACAAGAAAGAAAAAGCAGTTGTTGAATTTCTATTAGCTAATACAAATAAAGCTTCTCAGGCTAAGATTAGGCATGCCACAGGTATTCCTAGAACTTCTCTTTCTAGAGTATTACAAAGTTTAGAAGGGAAAAAAATTGTCCATGTAGAAAAACATGGAAAAATGGTTAATGTTGCTTTAACAGATTTCTTTCTAGGTAAAAAATGAATTGGTTGCTTTTTTAGGCTTATTTTATGATTTGGGCATTGATTTGATCTTCTTTTAAGTTTAATGTCCACCCAAGATATATATATTTGTTCTGCGTTATAGGTGTTATGATATTAAAAAGGTTTGAAGGGCTTGATGCTTGGAGGGCTTGGAGGGCAAATGGCGCCTTTCAAGCCTTTCCAGCTTCAAGCTTTCCTAGCCTTAATAAATTTTGGAGGAAACAAAAATGAGAAAATTAATGATTGGAATTATGATGGTTATGCTTATGGCACTTGTTCCTGCTGTTATGGCTACTGATGTGCTGCCAGCATATAATGAAAATAGTTGCGTTGAGAGTGATGGTTTAGATTATGACATTAAGGGCTTTGCAAAAGGGTCTGATGAAAATACTGGTGTGTTTGCACAATATTATGACACATGTGGTAATACTATAGGTGATGAAGGAAGAGCAAAAGGAGTGTATATTGCTGAGACCCATTGTAGTGGTTCTGAAGAAGAACCATATGTACATACAGAATGGTATGAATGTGAAAATGGTTGTTTTGATGGTGCTTGTTTAAAAGATCTTGTTGTTGAACTTGAAACTCCATGTTCTGATAGTGATGGCGGACAAAATATGTATGTTAAGGGGATTATTAATGGTGAAGTTGCACCTGAAGATGGTCCAACAGAAGATATGTGTTTAGGTGATGGTAAAGTTAGAGAATTATATTGTAAAGATGGTATTGGTACTCCTAAACTTATGGCTTGTATTGATGGTTATGGTTGTGTTGATGGTGCATGTGTACCAAAAAATGTTCCAGAACAAATGCCAACTGAAGAATTACCAGATCTAAGTGTTGTAAGTATTAATTATGATAGTAATAATTATAAAGCAAAAGTTTGTAATGTTGGAGAAAAGCCAGTTTCAAATTTTATGGTGACTTTCCAAGCAAAAGATATCCAAAATAATTTATATTATGTTCCAACAATAACACCAGGAAATTGTGTAGATATTTACTCATGGGCTTATAGTTATTTTGGTATAAATATTGATAATGTACAAGAACATTATGTTGGTGTTTATCTTGACAATAAAGGTGAGATAAAAGAAAAGGAAGAAGGAAATAATTTCTATGATAAGCCTGGAACAAATGTTCCTGATGAAGTAGTTGGTGATGAAACTAATTGTAATACTATTTTAGTGGATGATTGTCAAACTGTTCCTGGTGGAATTCAAGTTTGGAAAAAAGGATGGACTAATCATCATTTCTTAGAAAACAAATGCAGGAATGATCCACAATGGGGATTTAAAGATTATCAATCTTCTTGTATTGATAGTTACTCATATAATGCATGTAGTAAGCCATGTTCATTTGAAGAAGAAGAAGTTGAAGAAGTTGTAGAGGATTTCAATTATGATTATGAGTTCTACAGAAGCAAGCTTAAGTATGGTGAATGTGCAGATCCAGATGGTGGATTTAATCCAAAAATCAAAGGTTGGGCTTATGGCTACAATGAATGGAATGAAGGATATCTTGGCTGGGGAGATTATTGTAGTGCAACACCTGAAGGTTCAGAAGTTGATGAAGGAAGATTTCTTCATGAAGCTGAATGTTTAACTGTAGCAGAAGGTGGAATCACTGAAGTAAGATATCAAGATCCAATCAAATGTAATTCTGGCTGTGAAGATGGTGTTTGTTTAGGTGATGGTAGCTTCGAATTCCTTGATGAATATGAATATCAGGAACCAATTGATAAAAATAATGGATTTGTTGAGGGTAAAATGCCTGAAGTAGTAGAGTATAATGACTACCCAAGACCAGATCATATGAGACCAAATCATATAGGGCCAATCCCAAATGAACCAATTATAATTTCACCAGGTGGTTATTGTGATGGTTGTATGTATGATGACAAATGTTTACCAATTGGAACTAAGAAAGTAAATGGCAAACCATTATTTTGTGATTTAGATGGTGTTTTTAAAACTCAAAAATTAGATGATGCATACTGTGATAATAACTTTGAATGTAAAAGTAATTTTTGTAGTAACAGTAAATGCATTGATATTGGTAAAGAGTTAAAAGAAACCAAAGGTTTGCTAAATAGAATCTTAGCTTGGTTAGATAAACTATTTTAATTTTTTTATTTATTTTAATATTCAAGAATAACCCTTTAGATATACCGGAAATTTGCCTAAAAAGAAGACTATGTATTGTCTTTTAGATTAATTGGCAAGTTTACTGGATTGTAAAAATAGCTATTTTAGACTATTTTTACAATACGGCCTAGACAATAACATACTCACCCCTTGTTCCCTAGTCTAGGTCTTTTTTTTCTTAAATTCTTTTTGCTTTTTATAAGGTCTTTTCCTTGAGTGTAAAATAACAACATAATTGAATAAGCACTGCTTTTAAATCCAACAACATGGCCGGGCGAGGCGAAGCCGAGTAGGATATTTGCTTGCAAATGTCCGTCCGTGCCATTGTTGTTGTTGGATTTAATATAAGTATAATAAGAAGAAAAAAATCATGAGAAACACGTCCTCCGGACCTAGTAAAAGAGAAAAAATTATTCTCTACATGCTTTAATAAATCCTAAAAACAATGGATTTGGACTTAACATTCTTGAAGTAAATTCTGGGTGGTATTGTGAACCAACAAAAAATTTATGTGTAGGTAATTCTAGTATTTGCATGATTGGAACATTAGGTGCTTTTCCAGAGAATATCATGCCATTTTTTTCAAATACTTCAAGGTAAGCGGGATTAAATTCAAATCTATGTCTAAATCTTTCTCTGATCTGTGTTTTATTAACTCTAAGATCATTGAATTCAAGATTATTTGGCTTAAGATTATCTTCTTCTACAATGTTTTCATTATTTTTGTTTAAGTTTTCATCAAATTTATCTAAACCATATAATCTCCAGGCCATTGTGTTTTCTTTAACATCTATGTTTCTTCCACCTAATCTCATATTACCACCAAGACCTTCAATCTTTTTTTGCTCTGGAAGAATATCAACTACTGGATTTATACAATTTGGTGAAATTTCTGTTGTATGGGCATTTTCTAGGTTACAAACATTTCTTGCAAAATCAATAACTGCCATTTGGAATCCATAGCATAAACCAAGATAAGGGAGGTTCTTTTCTCTTGCATATTTAACACAGGCAATTTTTCCTTCAACTCCTCTTTTTCCAAAACCACCTGGTACAATTATTCCGTCGACAATTTTACTTACTCTAATTCCTTTATTTATCTTTAATGCTTCTTCTACATTAATTTTTCCTTCTTCAATATCAGTTGTTTCAATCCATTGGATATTTATTTTAGTTTTTGTAGCTGCTGCACAATGTTCTAAGGCTTTGATAATTGAAGCATATGAATCTTGAACATTTGTATATTTACCTGTAATTCCAATTGTTATTTCTTTTTCAGGGTTATCAATTGCTTTAATATAATTATCAACTTTTTCTAATTCTTTTTGTTGTGAATAAAAATCTGTTTTTGGTGTTAGATTTAATTGGTCTAATAATTCAGTATCAAGCTGTGTTTTTTTCATTAAAGCAGGAACTTTATAGATTGAACTGACGTCATGCATGCTAAAAACACTTTTCATTGGAACATTTGAGAAAATACTTATTTTTTCTCTTATTTTATCAGTCACAGGGTTGTTGCATCTGCATGCAATAAGATCAGGTTGTATTCCCATGCTTAATAACATTCTTAATCCAAGTTGGCCAGCTTTTGATTTTTGTTCTCCAAGAGTTTTAGGTTCTAATATATATGTAAGGGCAACATTGCAGACATTTTCTTTACCTTCTTCATAAGCTAATTCTCTAACAGCTTCAATATAAACACTATTTTCAATATCACCAACTGTTCCTCCAATTTCAACTAATACAACATCTGCTTCGGAATCTAATGCTAGTTTTCTTAATCTTCTTTTTACTTCTCCTGTAACATGTGGTATATATTGAACATCTCTGCCAAGAAAACCACCTTTTCTTTCTAATTCTAAGATACTTGTGTATAATTGTCCATTTGTTGTGAAATTTTTGCCTGACAAAGTTGTATTAAGTAATCTTTCATATGTCCCAAGGTCCATGTCGCATTCCATACCATCATCTAGAACATAAACTTCTCCATGCCTGTATGGATTTAAAGTTCCTGAATCAACATTTAGGTAGCCTTCTAATTTAATTGGGGTAACTTTATAGCCATTTATTTGTAATAGCTTGCCAATGGATGAACTTACAATACCCTTTCCTAACCCACTCATGACAGTACCCATAATAATTACAAATTTTGTTTTTCCAGGAGTATAACCTTTAACTTCTGCTTCATAAAATTCATTTTCTTCTTTTTTAGCTGAGATTTTATTGAGAATATCTAATCCTGAATTATTTTCACTCATATTTCCACCTTTTTTGATTAATTTTATTAAAATTCCTATAATTATACATACTATTATTAGAGATTGCTCTGTTTAATATCAACTTAGAACGAATTTCAGCAATAATTTTTGTGTGCATTAATTGGATATGATATAAATCATATTAAAAGATTGTTGGTATCAAATATATATATTGTATTTTCCATTAAATTATATGTGATAAGTTCTTTAGGTTGTGAGTAATGAGTCTTGAGTTATTGGTTGGTTATCAGTAAGTAGTTATGAGTGCTACTGTGCTTTCTCAAAACTAATTAACTCAAGACCAACTCATAACTCACTACCCCAAACTCACTACCCCAAACTCAATACCTAACTAATATATACCATTAACTTTATATAACTGTGTAACTCTAGAGTATTTATGATATTAGGATTAATAGGTTTAGCATTATTAGCAATTGCTTGGATACCTGAAACAATAGAGATAATTAGGAACAAAAAAGAGAAAATAGACTGGAGATTTGGTGTATTATATGTTCTAGGATCATTGGTTCTTGCAATTTACTCTTATCAAATAGGCGATACTATCTTTGTTATATTAAATGCTTTTATATTTGTTATGAGCAGTATATCTTTGGTTTATTCGCTTAAGAAGTAATGAAAAGTTTGAAAGTCAGAGGTTTGAAGTGGGTTATAAGTTTATTAGTTAGTAGTTTTTGGTTGTTAGTTATTAGTGTTATAGATAACAATGACCAACAACTAAGAACCACTTACTACAAACCAACTTATTACTTAGAACTTCAAACTACTTACTCTTAAAAGAATGTTTGCCATAACCCTGAATATACATGCCATCCATCAAATGGTGGAATTGGCAGCATATTAAAGATGAATAAGAACATGTTAATTCTTTTTGTTAGAACTAATGCAACGTGTTGTGTTTTAGTTAAACTTTTTGCAGTTTTTAAAATATACCATGATCCTAAGAATAATAATAAATTAACACCTGGTCCTGCAAATCCAATTAATGCAGACTGCCATGGCATTGCAGCTGCTGAATGAGCAACATATGCAGGAACAAAGAATACAAACGGAGCTCCAACAAGCTTTAATACAACTCCTAAGCCTAACCAAGTATAAGCAGCATGGAAAGTAGCATAAAGGCCCATTGCCATTGCAACAAACTTATGTCCAAGCTCATGTAAAATAATTGCTGGTGCTGTAACAAGAATTGCAAATTTAAAATCTTCCCAATTAATAAATCTATTTGGTTTATAATCTGTTAATGGCTCATAATCATATTCTTGCGGCTTTTTAAACCAATCTTTGAATATGAAGCCTATGGCTAGAGTCATTATTATAATATCAATTATTTCTGTTATTGAGATGAATGCCATTTTTATTTTATTAAACTATCTGTCATATCTTTTGGTTTTTTTATACCCATTAACTCTAAAATTGTAGGTGTAATGTTTGCTAATCCTTTATTCTTTTTTAATGTTATGCTTTTTAGTTGTTTGTTTTTAGATATTAATGAGAATTGCACTTGATTAAGAGTATGTGATGCTTTATGTTCTCCATTTGCATACTTCATTTCTTCACAATTCCCATGATCGCCTGTAATCATAATAACATAATCTTTTTTTAATGCTTCTTTTACTATTTTACCAATACATTTATCAACTATATTACATGCTTGAATTGCTGCTTTTAGATTTCCTGAATGTCCAACAAGATCACCATTTGCAAAGTTTAGTGCAATGAAATGAAATTTACCTGTTTTTATTTGTGTAATTAACTTTGTTGTAACTTTAAGTGCACTCATCTCTGGTTTTTCAGAATAATCTGCACATCTTGGTGAATTAATTGGGATTCTTACTTCATTTTTATTTGGTTTGTCTAATTGTGAGTTAAAGAAAAAAGTAACATGTGCAAATTTTTCAGTTTCTGCAATTCTTAATTGTTTTAGTTTGTTTTTTGCTAAGATTGCTCCTAAATTATTTTTTACATAAGTTTCTGGGAACACATAATCTAGTTTCATTTGTTTTTCATAATTTGTCATGCAAACATAATGTAATTTTTTAAATTCTTTTACTCTGAATAAATTGAAATCCTTCTCGACAAATGCATGTGTTAACTGTCTTGCTCTGTCTGTTCTAAAATTCCAAAATATAACTGCATCCTTATCTGAGATATTTGGTGTGCCTTTCATTTTCATAGGCTTGACATAATAATCTGTTTTCGCTCCATATCTGTAAGCTTTTTTCATTGCAGTTAATGTGTCTGTTTCAATATATCCTTTTCCAAAAGTTAGTAATTCATATGCTAATTGTGTTCGCTTCCAATTTCTGTCTCTATCCATTGCATAATATCTTCCAACAATAGAAGCAATCTTAACATTGAACTCCTGCTTTTTGTTTTTTGTTTTATCATTGCTTGTGTTTTTATTGCTTTTTTTGTTTGCACCCATTGCTTTAACTCTTTTATCAAATTCTTTGAAATATTTGCTTGCAGATTTCTCAGGAGTATCTCTTCCATCTAGAAATGCATGAACATAAACATTCTTTACCTTATTTTGTTTTGCAAGTTTTAGTAATGCATATAGATGTTCAGTTGTTGCATGTACTCCTTCATCACTGAATAAACCTATTAAATGTAAGTTTGATTTATTTTTCTTAATATGTTTAATTGCTTTTAGAAGTGTTTTATTTTTGAAGAAGGAATCTTTTCCTTTACTGGCAATTGCTTTATTGATATGTTCAAATTCCTGTAATACAATTCTTCCTGCTCCAATTGTATAATGCCCAACTTCACTTCCCCCTTCAACATTACTAGGAAGGCCAACTGCTTTACCACTGGCTTTTAGAAGAGTAAAAGGATATTTCTTTTCATATGAATCAATGTTTGGTGTTTTTGCTAGTTTAACAGCATTCCCTATTTTTCTAGCATTCTTTTTACTATAACCCCAACCATCTCTTATTATTAATAGTACTTTGTTATTTGGTATCATAATATTTATTTTTCCTCTTTTTTTCTGACTTACTTAAATCATTTATTATCATAGAGCTTAATAACACAAAGACAGTTAAATAACCATCAATTATTGAAAAACACACACTATTGTATGATTTGATAATTAACCAAACTGTCCATATGATACTCATTACATATAATCCTGCTTTAAGTCTATTTCTAAACATTTTAAAAATTTGGAATTACTCCTATTATTCTTAATATTAATACTATTCCTGCAATTATAATTATTGCCCAGCCTAATGCCTCATACCATTTGATTTTAGCTTTCTTATTCATAATATCACCTTTATAATTACTTTATCTATAGATATAAAAAGGTTATGGTTGTTACCTATGATTGATAAAATGTGATGAGATAAGAAAATAACAACAATGGCCAGGCGAAGCGAAGCTGAGTAGGACTTTATGCAATAAAGTCCGTCTGTGCCAATTGTGTTGTTATTGAACCTTGGTTCCGTCATACCTCTAAGTTTTAACTTGAGGTAGGATGGACACACACTTCAGTGTGTGAAAAAAAGCGAAGCTTTTTCAATTCTAAACTTTTATATTAAATATGCACA
>Ga0233437_1002676_pt1 | contig 25879 bp, 25 predicted proteins | sample SI_122_August201_FD_182714 | JGI IMG/M metagenome (GOLD analysis project Ga0233437, IMG submission 182714) | Seawater microbial communities from Saanich Inlet, British Columbia, Canada - SI_122_August2016_200_MG | ecosystem: Environmental > Aquatic > Marine > Inlet | place: Canada: British... | reverse complement strand
ATTAAAATCTTTTTTTATATTTTTTAATTAAATTCTAATAATATTCTTTCTTTTTTTAAATTTCATATCGATAAATTCCTCAATTATTTTCATATTGGTTTTCGTGTGATTTGTTATTTCACTAACCTTAATCTGCCCACCAAACAATGCCATATAGGGTAATAACTGATCCGCTAGATATTTGTCAACAGCAGCTTCACTTTTTATTAATTTAATTATATTATTTGCCGCATCTTGACCCACAATTTCTGCCTTTTTTCTTTTTTCTCCAAGACTGTCAGCTCCTAAAATTACAGGATTATTTGGATCTACTTCTTCTCCTTGAGAAAATATTGCCCATAATGTAACTCCTGACCCAACAGAAAGTGAATCAACATATCCTATCTCAATTTTTACAGGCTTGTATTGTCCTAATAAATAATCAGCATTTTTTGCCTGACGTTCTGCAACATTTGCCTTCATTAAATCCTTTGATGCATGACTAACACCTTTGATAAGAACCAATTCATTTTGATCGATTAAATTTATTCTATTTTCCTCTGATCTTAAAAATTTAAAAAAATCACTAAATGACTTAAAATCTCTAATTGAATATTTTGGTTTTATCGTTAATTCAAACTTTCCCCCACCTTTAGGATAGTAACCTCTTTTTTCTAGTTTGCAAGATATCTTTGCATATTTTGATAATTGAGGTAAAAATACACTCTTAAAGTAATCAATCGGCATGCTATATTTAGTATCAGTTCCACCTTTAACTCCAATTTTAATAATTTTATTAGAAAATAACAGCACTGGCATTAATGCTTGAAATAGTAATGTAATTGAACCAGCAGTTCCAATATCAATATTTAAATTTCTATATATTAATTGTCTCGGGAAAAATTCTAAAGATGTACTACCTAATCTTGCACCAATAACTGTTGCATTTGACAACTCAGCTAAAGCATTGATTGCATTTAAATGTTGATTTTTTAATCCAGGTTTAGACCTTCCTTTTCTAATCTTAACAATTTTTACAGCGGTATTAGTTAACACACTGAATGCAACAGCAGTTCTAACTATCTGTCCTCCACCTTCCAAAAAAGACCCATCAATTTTTATCATAATTAATAATTTGGTAAGTTATACACATTTATTACATTTTGGAAATATTGCTATTGTTAACACAATATTTTTATACCTAATAGCCCTAACATATAATCTATGACTCTTAAAGAAAATGCAATCACTGTTGCCATTGCAATCTTGTTTACAGTATTTATATTAGTTTCAATTGATGCATTTTATCCTAGACCTGACTATAATGATTTTTGTAGTGAAAGACCTATGATTCCTAAAATCCCAAGTAATAGAGAAGATTGCACATATGAACGATCTGTCCTTGAAGAAGAATGTTATCAAGAAGATGGACAACCTAGATATATATATACCTCTGGATGTCAAGAATATAGTGAATGTGATTATTGTAGTAAAGAATTTCGAGATGCTCAAAAAGAATATTCTAATTTAATCTTTTTAATCATTGCACCACTTGGAGCACTAGCAATAATTTTTGGAGTTTATTTCCTAATTGAATTTTTAGGAACTGGATTTATGTTTTCAGGAATTATGTTGATGTTTTATGGAACTATACAAAACTTTGGAGAATTAAACAGATTTACTAGAGCAGGTGTTGTATTGGTTGAATTGTTGTTAGTGTTGTTTATTGCATATAAGAAAGTCATTCCTGATAATAAAAAAAAGTCAAAAAAAGTAATTAAAAGAAAAAAAAACTAATTTTTATTTAGTAACTTTTTAGTAGTTAATGTGTCAAAAGATTTATATATAAGTTCTGCGTAATAACTTAGATTAGGTGTTTTATGATGAATATACAAAATATATCAAAATTCTTTGTTCTTAATGTTAGTTCATCAACTATTGTGTGCTAGATTAATAGTCCATTGTATCATGTGACTAAAATAATCAGACAATAGATTCAGCTATATCTTTTGTTTTTATTGTTCTGATTCTCGTTTTAGCATCCAATAATTGTTATGTCTAGTATTTGTGTAAAACAAATTTAGACTTTTTCTAGTATATTTTTGGTCATTTGAATAGATAATACAATGGACTTCATTACAAAATTCGAGTCATAGATGAATCTATGAGGTGAGACAAAAATGAAGGAATATAAACCATTAGACAACGACCAAAGACTAAGGTTAAAAGAAATCTTAGAAGACTTAACTCAAAATGTAAAAGTAATAGATGAAATTGGCAAAAAATATCGCGGATACTATTACAGATATTTATCAAAAGCCAAGTTTTTATGTAACCTCATAAATGAACATTTTACAGGAATTAAACTTGAAATTACAGTTTCTTGGTTAAATGAAGTTAATCTAGAAATATCAGTAAATAATTATCTAAGCAATATTGAGGATGCGATAATTAATAATTTGATTACAAAAAATTCAAGATTTAACTCAGAAATTTTTTTACAACGTCTTTTTTTGCTTCCAAAATGGAAACGTAGTCCATTAACATACAAAAAAGAAAACAATAGAAATATTGAACTAAACAAAGAAGAAATGTTGGATTTTATATAAAAAATTTTTTTTTATTTATATTCCTCAATAAATTGCCTAAATCTAGAAATATACATATCAGCTTCGTTAAAGAGTTTGTCGTATTCTTTGCCAGAGATTTCTTTAATTTCTCTGTACTCAATCTTTTTACTCAAGTCATAGAAATGTCGCATAGTTTTTGAATATTTTTTATCGATTAATCCTGTTTTAATTAATTTATTCTCAACCATGTCAGCAACGTGATTTGGACTTGGCGGTATCTCATTTAATCTCATCAAAGCTGCATGACTTGCATCTATTACTGCCCAATATAAATCCATAACTGCTGAAATCATTCTTAATTTTGAACCATTTAAATTCTTTGCACTCTTGTAATAATATGTCCATACTGATTCTTTTGAAGGTCTAATTCTTCCTTGATATAAAAGTAATTGTAACGGTCTAAAAAATTCTCGATCAATAATTGGTACACCATCTCTAAGTATATTTATTGCAATAGGATCTCCATTTCTAACATACTCCCAAAATGAACTATATTTAAACGTAGTAACATGAAGTCTTTTTGAAACTTTAGCAACAATATTTTGAACTATGATTCTATATGTTTGAACAAATTCTTTACTTAAATAAACTGTAATGTCATCAAGAATAACTAATATATCCACATCATGTGCAGGTTGTTTTTTTCTAGCATTTGAACCAAACAAAATCACACCTTTAACAAATTGCCCTACTTCTTTTGACAATTCTGCTGAAAATCTATAAGCATGATCTAAATCATCCTTTGGATACTGTTCCTTGTTTTTTTCAAGTTCTTTGTGTTTAATTTCTGCTTCCATTGTTATTCTCCTTAGTTCATCAAGTTTATTAATTTTTTGATATGCTTGATATAATTATTATTCCAAACCAACACCAGTGTAAAATGGTGCCCCTTTAAAATCTTCACTTGGTGATGTTTCACCTACTAAATATCTAGGACCTTCAGTCCTACCAAATTGTTGTCTATAAAATTGATTAAATCCATTTGGTGCAGCACTTGGATCAGTCCAAGTATCTTTTGTAAATCCTGCAACGTGCATTCCATAAACTGGACTATCAAAATGCATCCAAGTATCAGGTAATGATGTCATTGGATTAAAACTTCCCGATTCAACAATAAATTCTCCAAACCCTGCTTTTTTTGCTTGTTTTACAAAATTTTTAATTGGTGCATTACCATCTCCTGCAGAAAGATGTTCATCATGAAATCCAAAATTATCACTTATGTGAATATGTCCAACAATTCCTTCATCAATTAATTTTTTAGATTTTTTTAATAACCATTTATCAAATCGTTTATCTCTTTCTTCTAACCCTTCACCTGGTTTAGATTTAAAATATTTTCGCCAGACATTGGCGTGACCAATATCAAAAGTTGCTTTGATATGCTTCTCAGCAAGCTTCTTTGCTTCTTCCTTTTTTTGTCCATATTTGGAGACTAATTCATTTGCCATAGCTTTCCTACCTTCTACAACTAATCTTTTAAGTTCTTCTGGATGTGCACCATACATCTCTGGAAATAAATTCTCTGGTGCAAGATACAAATCATTTTTAAGTCCATATGGTGTTTTTCCATTTTTAAAATCCAGTTTTGCTTTTTCATTCACTTGCCAAGTGTATGCACCTAATTCACCCATAGATACCGCAGACTGTTCAATTGCATACTCATCAGCTAATTTACTACGTCTAACTGTATCAAGCTCTTGAAGGGCTGAACGTCTACCATGTAGTGCAAGTTCTTTAGTATATGCAATACGTCTTTCATTATCTTTTATTCCTTTTTCAAGAAATTCTACAGGATCTTCTTCATCAGGTGTCATAAACATCCCTCTTTGTTGCGGTGTTTGTTTAAACTTCCACCAATCTTCCTCAGGAACTTTCTCCTTTAACTCCTTATAATAATTTAGAGTTTTAATCATTTTTTCTCTTTGTTCAAGTAATTCCCCATACTGCCTTTCACTGTTAATCCCAAAATTCAAACTATACATGACGTCAACGAATTTTTGCTGATAAAAAAAATCCTTAGTTAAACCTTCTTCAGTTACTTCTTTACCTTGTTTAATTAAATCTTTTTTTCGATTCTCTTTAAAGTGATTAAAATCAATTAATTCAGTTTTAATATCTCCATCGTCAGTAGTTTCATATAATGGCATTTTTCCTTTATGAATTCTATCAACCTTAGCAAGCATAGGATCAACTACTTCTTCACCATTCTCATCCTTAACATAAACAACGCGTCCATTCTCATCTGTCTGAAAAACTGGAGCTGCAATCTTATCCATACCACTAATTTGACCAACCAACCTTTTAGTAACTGGATCTGCTAAAAATGTTACTTTACGTTTTTCTTCTTCAGGATACATTTCAAACTCTACACCATCGTCTCCATTCCAATGCCTACCATGCATATATCTAGGTGCTTCACCTGTGTGAAATACAATAGCTCCACCAGTTGTAGCTTCTGCTGCAAAATGAACCGCTCTTTTAATTTCATCAATTGCTTGTTTACGTTGATCGTCAGAAAACATATGTTGTTGCATATTCAACCCCGATAACCCTTGAACTCCAACAGTTGCGTGAGTTGTAGTCTCAACCTTGTTAAATTCAGCAAGTTCTCTCATATCACTTCTTTCACGCTTTCCAAAAGTTCCAGGAGTTGCTTGTTCCTTTCTACCTTTTTGTTGACCAAAAAATGAAAATTCTACTCTGCTTGCTCCATGAAAAATCCTTGCTTTAAGTGCTTGTGTCTGATGCTCAAATGGATTTGTAGTAGTACCAATCTCATCAACACCAATACCCATATCCTGAGTCTTATCAAACTCTTTCATCTCAGTACTATGAGTTTTCATTTCTCTATCCATTGGTGTATAATATTCGTCCATTTTTTCTTTTTTTACCACTCGAACTACTTGCCGTGTTTCTAGGCAATGTAGTTCTTAGTATCTTAGGTTTCTAACCATTGTAATGGTTAGCCAGGATCCACCCAGTATAAATTACCACCAGGTCCCATTTTATATCTCATCCATCCTTCAAATGCAGCCTCAACTGCAAAATGATGAGCTCTACTTGAATATCTACCTTTTTTAAATATATCTTTGGCACTTGGAGGTTTTTCTTTTTTTGCAGGTTTCCCACCTTTATTTGTCTTAACTGCACCACCAGTAAAAGCTTTACCAACTTCAGCAAATCCTTTGAAAATTGAAACAAATGGATCTAATATGTCTGGATATCCTTGACCTTTTTTTGCTGCAGCTTCTTGTGCTTTTTTAATATCTCCTGGAAAAGTCATAGTTGGATCAGCTTCTTGTAAATATTTTTTAAGGTCGTCTCCCAAAGCATCCATTGCAGCAGACACAGAACTATTAATTGAAGTCATAAGATCCAAATCATCTTCTTGCCTATATTTCATATATTTGTCAATTTTAGCTTTGTCCCAATGATACGCCCTAATTGTTATATCTGCCATTCCTGCATGAATTGGTCCTTTATTTTGGTATTCATAAGCATGAAAACTTAATTCAGGTTTTACCCTAAAAAATATATGAACTGATACTACTGCTGCAGCACCTTTTGATGTTCCACCAGGTCCAAAATCATCTCTAACAAACAAAGTTTCAAGTTCAATAATTTGTGACTCAAATGCATTAATAATATGAGCATTCTGCATATTTTTTTCATATAACTGTAAACGTCTAATATTTCTCAAATAAGGTTTAGCCCAACTCATATACATTCTAATAGTGTCATAATGCTGCCTTAGATATCTGATTTCAAAATTACGTCTATCTTGAAGTTCTTTTTTAGTTCTCCATTTCCATTCATAATATTGCCTTAATTTTCTTTTTAATACTTCTTTAACTTTTTCATTGAACTTTAATTTTTCAACTTCTTTCTCCAATGTTTTTCTACTTTTAATCTTAACTCTAAAAAATAAATCAGGTAAAATTGTAAACCCAATTGTTTGTGCTAATCCATAAACACTTCCAGGATTTTTTGCTCCTCCTTCAACTTGATCAACCCAAAGCCCTTTTAGTACAATCTCTGAACTCATTGATGCCTCAGAAACTCCTAATTTATCTCCATCACTGTCATAATAGTATTGAAGTCTCTCATCAATTACTCTTACTTCTCTAACAATCTGAAATAAACCTTTTACCATCTCACTAACTCCTTTTAAATATTGAGAAGCTTGATTTTGCTGTGCACTAAGACGGGACTGCATATTCCCAAATGTTGATGAAGCTACACTTGAAGCATATGTGTCAAGTACTTTATGAACCTTGTCAAATCCCCAAGATTCATTATACATTCTTAAGAACCAGTAGTAAGTCTGCTCAATGTTAAATTTTGGATATTCAAGTACTAATCTAAACCGCCTATCAGGAGGAGGAAATTCAGTTGGCACAATTCTATGTTGAAATTTTTCAAAACTTTCTTGACCAAACCCATGTTGAATTAATCTAGCTTTTATTGGATCTCCATCAGCTTCCTTAGATGCAGTATCTTTTAGATCACCTTTTAATCTATTTAATTGAGCTCTAATCTCACTTGCAGTTTTTGGTTTTTCTTCTCTTTTTGAAAGGAAAGGTATATTTAGTCCCATTTTAATCTAATTAAATCTACGAATATACACATTTCTATACTAAGATAGTTTATATAGTTTTCGCTTGCTGTCGATTAAACATAATTATTTTCCATAATGAAAATAAATAAATATCCAAAGTTATAAAAATAATCATTGTTTAACTCCTCAAATAATGAATATTCTTGAATTGTCAAAAAAATTGCATCCACTTGAAAGAAAAGTCTTACCTTATCTGTCTGATGAATGCACATTTGATGAAATTGTAACTAAATCTAAATTTAAGGATATTGAAGTAATGAGAGCAATACAATGGCTTGAAAATAAAAAAGTTCTAGATTTGTCAAAATGTGAAATTGAAATTATAAATCTAGATAAAAATGGAATTATGTATAAGGAAAAAGGATTACCTGAAAAACGTTTTTTAAAAGCAATTGAAAAAGAATCTTTATCTTTATCAAAACTTGGATTTGTTCTTGATAAAAATGAAATTGGAATTTCTCTTGGTTTACTTAGGCGTAAAGGAGCAATTGAAACAAAAAAAGACAAAGAATTAGTTGTATCAATTACAAACAAAGGTAAAGAATTTTTAAAAGAAAAAACACCTGAAGAAAAATTTCTAGAACTAAAATTTCCTATTGAATTCTCAAGTTTAAATAAAGATCAACAAAGTATTTTTAAAGAACTATTTAGCAGAAAAAATCTTGTAAAAAAAGATAAAAAAACATTAATTACAGTTAAAACAACTAAATTACTTGGTGAATTACAAAAATTAAAATTATCCACTAATGTCATTGATACACTTGACTCAAAATCATTAAAATCTGGCTCTTGGAAGAATAAAGAATTTAGAAAATATGATGTTGAAATTAATGTTCCCAAAATACATGGTGGAAAACGTCATTTTACAAGTCAAGTTATTGAATACGTTAAAAGTATTTGGTTAGAATTAGGATTTACTGAAATGACTGGTAACATGGTACATACTAGTTTTTGGAATTTAGATTCATTATTTATTCCACAAGACCATCCAGCTAGAGAAATGCAAGATACATTTTATTTGAAGAATCCAAAAAAAGGTAGGATTTCTCAGAGGAATTTAATGAAAAATATTAAACAAACTCATGAGAATGGTTGGACAACTGGAAGTCTTGGTTATAAATATAAGTGGAGTGAGGAAATAGCTAAAGAAAACCTACTTAGAACACACACAACAGTTTTGAGTGCATTAACTTTATCAAATTTAAAAAAAGAAGATTTACCTGCAAAATTTTTTGCAGTTGGTAAAAATTTTAGAAACGAAGCGCTAGACTGGAAACATTTATTTGAATTCTATCAAGTTGAAGGAATTGTAGTAGACCCTGATGCTAATTTTAAAAATTTATTAGGTTATTTAAAAAATTTTTTTTCAAAAATGGGTTTTCCAGATGTAAGAATTAGACCAGGTCATTTTCCATACACTGAACCAAGTGCTGAAGTTGATGTATGGCACCCTATAAAAAAACAGTGGGTAGAAATAGGCGGTTCTGGAATTTTTAGACCAGAAGTAACTAAACCTCTTATGGGTTTTGACACTCCAGTTTTAGCTTGGGGACTTGGATTAGGAAGGTTAATTATGGATTATTGGAATATTAATGACTTAAGACAATATTATAAAAATGATTTGAAACAATTAAGGGATATGAAGGTGTGGTTGAAGTAAAGCAAACTTTTTGCAAAAGCAAAATGTTTGATCAAAAATCCATGCGACATTCAATGCTTTGCATTGAAGTCCCCTTTAAAAACTAAAAAATAAGAAGAAAATGCCAACAATAACATGCAACCGAAAGGTACTAGAAAAAGTAATTGGTAAGAAATTACCAGAAGACCAGTTAAAGGATAGAATATCTATGCTTGGAACAGACTTAGAACATGTTGACGAGGATGAAATTATTGTTGAAATATTTCCAAACAGACCAGACATGTTAAGTGAACAAGGATTTGGTAGAGCTCTAAGTTCGTTTATTGGTGTTAAAACTGGTTTAAAAAAATATAATGTAAAAAAATCAGGTCAAAAAGTATATGTGTCCAAAGACATGACAAAAGTAAGACCATTTACTGTTGCTGCAATCATCAAAAATCTAAAACTAGATGATGAAAAAATTAGAGAACTTATTCAGATTCAAGAAAAACTTCACATTACATTTTGCAGAAAAAGAAAAAAAGCTGCGATTGGAATATATCCTATGGAGAAAATAAAATTTCCAATATATTTTTGTGCAAGAAAGCCTGAAGATATTGTATTTAGACCACTTGAATGGAATAATGAAATTAATGCAAAACAAATTTTAGAACAACATCCCACTGGTGTTGAATATAAACATCTTGTAAAAGGACAAAATAAATATGCAATATTTCACGATGCCAATAATGACATTTTAAGTTTCACACCAATTATTAATTCACACAAAACAGGAAAAATTACTGACACAACAAAAGAAGCATTTTTAGAAGTTAGTGGGTTTGATTTACACACAGCCAAATATGTTTTAAACATAATGGTTACTGCAATGGCAGATATGGGTGCTGACATATATTCAATGGATGTTGTGTACCCTGATGAATCCATCACTACTCCAAATCTTGAGCCAAGACCAATGAAATTTTCTTTAGATTATATCAATAAATGGCTTGGACTAGAAATGGATGAAAAACAAGTTAAGGAACTGTTAGGTAGAATGGGTTTTGGATATGTTAAAGGTATTGCATTAGTTCCAAGTTATAGACCGGATGTTATTCATCAAGCAGATTTGGCTGAAGATATTGCTATAGCATATGGCTATGAAAATTTCACACCAGTTATTCCTACAAAAGGTACAACAGGTAAAGAAGATCCATTTGAAAAATTTAGAAAACAGGTTTCTAAAATATTAGTTGGTCTAAACATGTTAGAAACAAGTTCATATCATTTATCAAACGATAAAGTACAGTTTAAATTTATGGAAACAAAACCTCAAAATCATGTAGTTTTAGCAAATTCCGTGTCTGAAGAACATGATGTTTTAAGATACTCAATATTATCAAACTTAATGAAAATCCTAGGTGAGAATACTCACAATGAATATCCTCAAAATATTTTTGAATCAGGTAACACATTTAGCCTTGGAAAAACTGATACTGGTGTTGTTGAATTAAACAAATTAGCATGTGTACTTTGTGATAATGGTGTTAACTATACTAAGATTAGACAAGTATTAGATTATTTGTTCTCTTCTCTTGGTTTAAGTTATGAAATAAAAGAAGCAAACCATCCAAGTTTTATATCTGGACGAAGTGGAAAGATTATTCTTAACAAAAAAGAAATTGGATTCCTTGGTGAATTAAGTCCTAAGGTAATAACAAACTTTGAAGTTGAAATGCCTGTTGCAGGGTTTGAAATTGATTTGGAAGCTGTGTTTAAAGAATTATCAAGTAATTAGGTATAAAAATAAATTTCTCAATATTTTAAACAATCTTCAAACAAATTTCCTTCTGTAATTTCAATAACTGGATTATTATTTGAAAAAATCAAATGATCTAATCTTCCAACCCATCCACTATTATTCCCATGAGAGTCATACGGATAAAACTCTCTCAATCTTTGAAGTGTAAGATCTGTGCCACCCTTTGATTTTGACATTTTCATACCATAAAAGGTAAATAATGGTGTAATGTAAAACGCAGGACTTTGAGACAATAATTTAGAATTATCATGTGTTAAAAATCGTTTTACCCTTTCTACTTTACTAGTTCTATCACTACCATAGCTTTGGTCAAAATCACCTCCTAAAATGTGTAGTCCAACTGGATGTTTTGAACTAAATCCCATCCCTGAGGTTTTTTCTAAAAATTTAGGATAATTTGTATCTAAATCTGTAACAAATGTAGAAATATAGTGAAAGTTAATCATTGATAAATCATTAAATGGTAAGTAATATCTTGTATCATTTAATCCACATCCTTCATTATTACACTCAGCTCGTAGTGTTAATACCTGACTTATTCCAGTTACTAACGCTTCATAAGCTTGATCAACAAATTTATATTCCTTACATTTTATTGTTGGGGGTTTAGTATTTGCTGTAAAACACTCAGGGCATGAAGGAGTAATGATCATTGAAGACTTACCATTAGGAACAAGGGTTTGTTTTATGTGACGTCTGCCTTCGTGTGATCTTAATAAAGCATTTACAATATTTACTAATTCATTATTACCCTTTACATAATCTGAAAATCTTGTAACAGTTATTCTGGATGGATCAACTCCATAAAAATGGCTCATTTCACTCAAAGCAGTTACACTTTCTTCATATGCAACATCTGTTAAATTCCTTCCTGATAAATTTTCCCTATATTTTACTGGAACAAAAGACATATTGTCTTGATAACTAAAATCTTGATCCATTAACATTACATCTAACCTTGTATGAGAATTTTGAGACATAACCAACAAAGCTGTTAATAATGTATTCAACGTTCCTGGATGAAATGGTCCTGATGAAGTAGGTCCTTGAGCTATCAATTCAATACTGTCAGCTCTTGGTAATAACTCTTGAATATTTCGTCTAATAATCTGGCCCATTTAAGTCGAGAATTACAATTTATATTTAAATATGCCCAAGAAACTCCAAAATAACAAATATTAAATTAATCCTTCTTTTTTCCACTGTTCTTCTTTAGCTTTACGTCTATAATCTGCGTATTTATCTTCAGGAGAATATTTAGGTGGTTTGTTCTCAATTGCAACACCACCACACTCACATTTTTCAACAAGTGTATATTTACTGCATTTTTGGCATCGTAGAATATGTTTCATGTTTCAAATTTCATATTAAAATTAATATTAAAAAAAAAAAATTAACTTTTAGCCTTAGTTCGTGTAAACTCACCAACACCATTATGTTTTTGAATATAATTAATTGCAGTGTCAACTGCTTCTTTTAATATTGGTTCAGCTTCTTTGTATTCTAAAGCTTGAACAGTAAACTTATATTTCCCACCACCTAAATATCTAATATCTGCTCCTTTAACTTCCTGGGCTTTTTTTAATGCGTCTCTAACAACCTCAACACCATTTCCCTCATAGGTGGTCAATTTTAATACACCTGTAATCTCAATCTCTTGAGGTTTGAATCTTACATTTACTAAATCAATTACTTGATCAAGAACTTTCTTATCTGCTTTGACAATTTTTAATAAATCACACTCTTTAGCAACAACATCTTCAAATGCATGATGAATATACTCATATTCTTTTAAAATTGGTACAGAGAAATCAAGATAGATTTTTTTGAAATCAAGCTTGTTTTGTTTTGCAACATATTCAAGTATGCTTTCAGCTTTTTGTTCCATCTTAAGCTGATTAACTTTGTTTCTTCTTTGAGAATCAGTCACTCTTCTTAAAGATAGGTCCACATGACCTTTATCTCTATGAATTCTTAATACTTTACAACAAACTTTTTTACCTTCTTTAACATAATCTCTTATATTTCTAATACGACCAGCTGCAATCTCGCTAATATGAATCATACCTGAGATTCCATATTCGTCAATTTTGACAAATACACTAGAATACTGAATCTTTGTGACTGTACACATTACAATCTCAGAATCTTCAGGAAGACCAGTTTTCTTGTAAATCATTTATTCAAGTACCTCTAATATTCTTGCTTTAACTTTAATTTTTCCACCTGTTGGTTCACAAATAACTCGTCCACAGACTAGACATTTTACTTCCATTGCAGCCTTGCCAAATACAACCTGCTCGTTCTTACACTTTGAACACCTAACTTTAATAAATTTTGAACTTGGTTCTTTTATCATTTTATTAATCACCTTTTAGTCTCCAAGAAAAAGAGAATAATTTATAAATCTTATCTACAAATTTTTGACTGCAAGCTTAATATCTTTGTCTGTTACAGTATTCCTACCTGCATGACTTGCATATTTAACAGCTAATTCTCCAATTTTTAATGCATATTCTTCCAAATATTCTGCTACTGCAACTTTTGCTTGAGCAGATACACGCTCAGCTCCTGCTTCCTGCATCATCCTTCCTACTGGTTCATATGCTATAATATTTTGTCTTTTCATTTTTTCTTAAAAGAAAATAATGAGGAGAAACGAATAATATCAAACACAACGTTTCCCACCCAAGATAATAAAATCCCCTAGTCTTTGTGTTTAATACAATAACTGAACTTGGGATTTATATATTTTTTGGTTTGATACCCAATACATTTTTATACGTATTAATTAATGTTTTTTATGTGGGGTGGTACATATTTCAAAGATAATAGTAGTTGGTAGTCAATGGGGTGACGAAGGTAAAGGAAAAGTCACCGATATTCTTGCAAAAGATGCTCACGCAGTTATCAGATATCAAGGTGGCAACAATGCTGGCCACACTGTAGTAGTTGAGGATAATGTATTCAAGTTTCATTTAATGCCCTCAGGAGTTATCCATGGTAAAAAATGCATGATAGCAAATGGAGTTGTTTTAGATCCTAAAGTTTTACTTGATGAAATTGAACAACTTAAACAAAAAAATATCAACGTAGATATTGTAATTGATCCATTAACAACGATAATTATGCCATATCACAGATTAATGGATGGAATTTCTGAAAAGGAACTATCTGATAAGAAAATTGGTACTACAAAAAAAGGTATTGGCCCTGCATATACTGATCATATTTCTAGAAATGCTATAAGATTCATTGATTTATTTGATAAAGACACATTTAGAACTAAACTACATGATAATTTTTCACACAAGAAAAAGATTGTAGAAAAAGTATATGAACAAAAATTTAGTTTAAATGAAGATCAAATTTTTAATGAATATTTGGAATATGCTAATCAACTTAAATCCCGTCTTGGAGATGTGTCTGGGTTTGTTAGTGTAAGTAAAAACAAAAATTTATTATTTGAAGGTGCTCAAGGTGCATTCTTAGACATTACATATGGAACATATCCATTTGTCACAAGCTCCCATCCAATCTCAAGCAGTGTATTCACTGGTGTTGGATTTGCCCCTCAAAAATTAAATGTCGTTGGGATTCTAAAAGCTTATACAACAAGAGTTGGAAGTGGTCCATTTTTAACAGAATTAGATGATGAAAATGGTAACCATCTTGTAAAAATTGGTCATGAATTTGGAACCACAACTGGAAGGCAAAGAAGATGTGGTTGGCTTGACCTTGTCATGCTAAAATATTCCCATAGATTAAATGGTTTTACATCATTTGCTCTTACAAAACTTGATGTACTTTCAGACATAGACAAAATAAAAGTTGCAACAAAATATAAATTAAATGGACGAGAAGTTGACTTCCCTCTAACAATTGAACAATTAGAGAAATGTGAAGTTGAATACACAGAGTTTGATGGTTTTGAAATAAGTGGCAATGAAGAGTACTATGATGATTTAAGCCCAAATGCAATAAAATATATTGAATTCATTGAAGAATTCTTAGGAGTTCCAGTTTCAATAGTGTCAATAGGACCAAAACGAAGTGAAACTATAATTAAAGAGAAAGAGTTGTTAGAATGGACCCATTAACTGCAATCTCCCCAATAGATGGGAGATATCAAAAAAAAGTAAAAGAATTGTCCGTTTATTTTTCTGAATATGCTCTTATTAAAAAAAGAGTATATGTTGAATTAATGTTTCTTTTAGAATTAGATAAAGGTGATTTTCTAAAAATCCATGATGAATTTGATTTAGATGATGCAATAGCAGTTAAGAAATTTGAAAAAGAAACCAATCATGACATTAAAGCTGTTGAATATTTTATTAAAGAAAAAGTTCCAAATGATGTCAAAGAATTTGTTCACTTTGGTCTAACTTCTGAAGATATCAATAATCTGGCATATAATTTGTTAGTAAAAGAATTCATATCAAAACTGTATATTCCAAAAATTCAAGAACTTATTGATTTACTTCTTGATAGAAGCCAAGAATGGAAGTCAATAACAGTTCTTGCTAGAACCCATGGTCAACCAGCGTCACCCACAACACTAGGTAAAGAATATTTTATTTTTATGTCAAGATTAAATGAACAATTACAAAAAATAAAACAAATAAAATTAAAAGGGAAACTTAATGGTGCAACTGGTAATTATAATGCTTTGGTACTAGCATTCCCTGAAAAAAATTGGGTAGATTTTTCTAAAAATTTTGTAACTAAATTAGGTCTTGATGTTAACTTAATAACTACGCAAATTGAACCTAAAGACACTCTAGTTGAACTGTTCCAATGTATAAAACGAATAAACAACATAATCCTTGATTTGAACCAAGATACTTGGTTTTATATTTCATTAGACTATTTTAGCCTTTTAAGAAAGGAAAGTGAAATAGGATCTTCAACAATGCCCCACAAAGTTAATCCAATTGATTTTGAGAACTCTGAAGGAAATATCAAAATAGCAAATTCATTGTTAACTGGTTTTGAATCACTTCAAGTTTCTAGGATGCAAAGAGATTTGTCAGATTCTACAATGTTAAGGAACATTGGTGTTGCATTTTCTCACTGTATGATTTCATGTTTCTCAACATTAAAAGGAATGAATAAATTACATGCAAATAAAAAAATAATTTCAAATGATTTACAAAACCATCCTGAAATTTTAACTGAAGGTATACAAACTGTTTTAAGAAAATCTGGAAAAGTTAATCCTTATGAACTTCTAAAAGAATTGTCCAGAGGAAAAAACATAACAATGGACCTGATTAAAGATTTCATTAAAAATCTTGATATTGATGATGATGATAAAGAAAAACTTCTTAATCTTGATCCTAAGAATTATATAGGTCTTGCTGATAAATTTTAGCTAGATACATTTATAATTAATCTAATTCTACTCGAAAAAAGGATGAGAGTTGCTAGATATTCACCAGAAAAATTATTAAAAATAAGTGGATGTGCAGATTATTTTGAAGCTTGGAGATTATTAGAAGAATTTAAAAAATATTCTCTAGAAAATGAAAGTCCTGCTTGGAGCTATCAAAACTTCCCTCTCGCTCAACTATCAATTAATTTGAAACTAATGTTTTTTGAAACTAAAAGTAACCTAAAAGAGTTATCCATTGTCGAGCTTGGGTGTGGCACGACTGATTCGTCCGATCAAGGTATCGGACATGCACCTTCCTTTCCTTGGATGAGTAGATTTCTTCAATTTTACAATCAACAATATCAAATGAATCTTAAACAATTAGGATTAGATAATGGATTTCAAGATGAAAAATATCCATACAGACAAATTGATTTAATGGATCCAAACGCACTTGGTTTCATCGAGGGACATAGCATTGATCTTGTTGTTGCTTTCCAATTATTTAATTCCCCAATTCTTCATTCTACTCATGGAACAAACGCTGGAAATATATTGTGGTCTAATCTTTATCCTCAAGTAAACAGAATTCTTAAACCCGAAGCAATTTATATTTCAAGAGAAACAGATATTTAAGCCAAATTAACATCATGTGCATGACTTTCTCTAAGTCCACCTGATGTGATTCTAACAAAATTACATTTACCACGCATCTCACTTACTTTCTTTGCACCACAGTAACTCATTCCAGATCTAAATCCACCAACTAAGTTTATTATTAAATCAGTAACTCCGCCTTTATATGGCACAGTAGCTTCAACTCCTTCTGGAACAAACCCTGAAACATCCCCTTCTTTTTTAGATTTAGCATCCCTACCTAATTTTGCACCGTATGACGCCATCCCTCTAACAACTTTTATTTTTTTACCATTCTTAATAATTGGTTTCCCTGGTGACTCATCTGTTCCTGCTAACATACTTCCAAGCATGACAGTACTTGCTCCTGCAACAATTGCTTTAGTAATGTCCCCTGATTGCTTTATTCCACCATCTGCAATCACTGGAATTTTATATCTATCAGCTTCTTTAGAACAATTCATCACTGCTGACAATTGAGGATATCCAGATCCTGTTACAATTCTTGTTGTACAAATTGACCCTGGTCCAACTCCTACTTTAATACAATCAGCTCCTGCTTTAATTAAATCTCTTGTCCCGTCAGCAGTCGCAACGTTTCCTGCAATAACTTCAGTGTTTGGAAATTTTGATTTTAATGCTTTTAATGTATCAATCTCAAGCTTAGAATGTCCATGTGCAATATCAATGACTAAAACGTCCACTCCTGCTTTAATCAATGCTTTTGCCCTTTCAATTGAATCTGACTTAACTCCAATTGCAGCCCCAATTCTTAATCTATCTTTATCATCAACTGTTGAAATAGGATATTTTCTTTTTTTGTAAATGTCTTTTCCAGTAATTAAACCTGCAACTGTCCAATCTTCATTGATTAAAGGAAGCTTCTCAATTTTATGTTTCATCAAAATTTGTTTTGCTTTATCTAATTCAATATCCTTATCAGCTACTATTAATTTTGTCTTTAATGTCATCAATTCTTTAATTTTTGTTTTTCCAGAAGGTTTAAATCTATAGTCTCTGCTTGTTAAAATGCCTACCAATTTATTTTTTTCTACAACAAGTATGCTTGTAACTCCATGATTATTCATTAAGTCAAGTGCATCATTTAGAGTTTTATTTGGATTTAACCATAAAGGTAACTCAATTATAGTATTCCTATATCTTTTAACTTTCCGCACTTCATTTACTTGTTGTTCGATAGTGTTAAACCTGTGAATTATTCCAATTCCACCCAGTTGTGCCATAGCAATTGCCATTTGTGACTCTGTAACAGTGTCCATGTTAGAACTTATAATTGGTATATGTAATTTAATTTTAGGAGTTAAATTAGTAAGTGGTATTACATCTCCTCGGGATTCAATATTTGAATATTTTGGTATGACCAAAACATCGTCATAAGATAGAGCTAAATCCATTAGTTATTCATATTATTAATATAATCTAGACTTAAAAAAGTATTTATTTTAAAATTAAAGCACAAAATCTATATATAACTTTTATTTTTTTTATTAAAATGCACCAAATATTGTACCGCAATCTAAACACTTGTAGCAAAAATATTGTTTGTGTAGGTCACAATTTGTTGTTTTACATAAAGGACATTTCATTTTTTTACCACCTTATCATTTATAACTTCTGCCAAAAAATCAAAAAGTATATCAGTTAGTCTATCTAATTTACACCTTTTTGGTCATAGTTTTGGCGCTTCATTGACGGTTAAAATTGGTAAACTTATAATGGAAAATAAGGATCAAAGTTTAAAATCTATCTCTTTTGCTGAACCAAACCTTGTTAATTACTTCAATAGGAAGAGAACACATTAATCCTTATGTTTTAAAAGGTGTCCTTCATCCAATATTTTATGGTCCATCAAATTCTAGTGCAGAAAGGGCATATTTTGAAGACATTAGAGACGTTACTAACCCAAATACATTTGCAAAGATGTATTATGAATGTTGTCGTACATTAGTAGAATGGTCCTCAGGAGACAAATTGCTAAAAACTGTTATTGATTTACATCAAAAAGGTCTCCATACATCTTACATGTATGGTGGAAAAAGCACCATTCCTATAATGCAACAAGAAGAGTATAGTAATCATGTTACTGAATGGTTTGATAAAATTGTTAAATTTCCAAATGCAGGACATTTTCTCCCATCAGAAGCTCCTCAACTCTATGAAGAATTACCAAAATTTATTTCTGAAATTAGCTAAAAACTATTAATGAATCACAATTTAATAGTCAGATTCTAACTTTCTAAAAAAAAGTAATAAAAAAAGAAAAAATTTACTGGCAATCAAAACATGGCCAGTTGTTCATATTAAATACAACGTCTTGACTAACACTCTCAGTTCCATCACTTACTGTTACTGTAACTGTTTTGTCTCCACCTTTATCACCGTATCTAACAATTCCTTCGTCTGCACTCATATAACCACTGTAGCTTACAGTTAATGCATCCCCATCAACGTCACTAGCCTCAACTAATACTTTGATAGTTACTTCATCTCCTGGAGCTCGTAGTTCAACAAATTCTGGTGTAACTTTAACACTATCAATTACTGGTGCAGTGTTTTTCTTATCGACAACTAAATCAATTGTTTGAATTACAAAGTTATCTCCATCTGTTGCTGTTACTGTGACTTCATACTCTCCTGCATCCCCTCTAGCAGTTTCCCACATACCATTTTCATCAAGTGGTTTTGAGAATGTATAAGTAACTTCATTACCATCTGGATCATTAGATTCAACCATAATTTCAACAATATCTTCTTCAGTAACAGTAATCATTTCACCTGATAATATTGTTAAAGTTGGCATTCTATTAACATCATTAATTACAATTGTAACATCTTCCATAACAATAATTTTACCGTCATCAGCTTTAATTGTAACAGTATATGTTCCAGCATCATCATAATCTGTTTGATAAGTTCTTGAATCCATCCATCCTGAATAAATTACAACAACTTCATCTCCATCTTCATCATAGATATCTGAATTTAATTTTACTAAATCTCCTTCATCAAATTCAAGATTTTTTGCAATATTAATAACTGGAGGATTGTTTACAATTAAAACATTCAATACAATTTGTTTTGTAACAAAACTTCCTTTATTGTCAGTTGCAGTTACAATTGTTGAATAAAATCCAGCGTCTCCATCTTGTGTTTGCCACATCCCTAGCTCATCAAAAGGTGCTGTATATCCTAATGATACTTCATCCCCGTCTGGATCCATAACGTAAGGCTTTAAATCTATTAAATCCCCTTCATAAACTAAAATATCTACTTCACCAATAACTTCTTCAAGTTCTTGAGTCTCTTCAACAACAGGTTCTTCCTCAACAACAACTTCTTCTCCTACTTCTTCTGTTGGTTCTTCTTCTAATTCGTCTTCTGCAAGTTCTGCTTCAATCTCATCAAGAATTTTTTGAATTTCTGCATCAAGTTCTTCTTCAGTCATTTCTTCTTCAACGTCTTCTGTTGGTTCTTCTTCTAACACAACCTCAACTTCTTCAACTTCACCCTCGACAATTTCTGCTTCTTCTACAATTTCTTCAACATCTTGGATATCAGCAACATCAGTTGACTCTTCACCTACGTCCATTACAACTTCACCAGTTGGTTCATACTCATATGGTGTACATGCGCTAATCATCAAAACTAAAACTAAAGAAATTGCAAACATAATATTTTTATTCATATCTAAACCCCTCCCATTCAACAAAAATTATATATTTTTGAATCGCAAAAAATCTGTTGTTTTTCTTGCGTAATACTATTTTGTTACTATTTCTAAATGTTTAGTTCTATAAATAGTTTACGGAAAAAATTATATACTATATAAATATCGAGAGTAATAAATTGAAAAAAGAAGCATTAATCATATTTTTAATAATTTTATCATCTACTGTTTTATCTCAGACAGATGATGAAATTTTCTATTCTGATAATCTTATGCTTGATCTTATATTAGATTCAGGATTTGAATTAACTGGAGGATCTAGCAGTAGTGTTCAGAGTGCAAAAGCAAGTTTTGCATTTTTTCCGGTCAACGGTCAAAACCAGCAAGTTTATTCAACAAATACAAGACCTAATGCAGATGAAATAGATGATAACCTTGTCTTTATCTGGGAATCACCAGATTTAGGAGAATATGATTATGAAATTAAATCAAGAGTTAACACATTTAACAAAATTAAACAAGTACAAAAAAAAATTCATTTTCCAATGACTATTGATGACCCATCAATAATTAAATATCTTCAAAAAACTGACAAGATTGATATTAATGAAGACATTATTAAACAAGCTTCGTTCCTTGCAAGAGGTGAAGATGACCTATACAAAGTAGTATACAATCTAGCTTCCTGGACTAAAAAAAACATCAATTACAGTCTTACCACAGTAACAAGCCAAGCAAGTCAAAAAGCTTCATGGGTATTAGAAAACAGATATGGTGTATGTGATGAATTAACTAATTTATTTATTGCAATGTCCAGATCTTTGGGGATTCCTGCTAGATTTGTATCAGGAATATCTTACACAAATTCTGAACAATTTAGTGAACCATGGGGATTACATGGTTGGGCTGAAGTTTATTTCCCTGAATATGGATGGATTAGTTTTGATCCCACTTATGGACAATATGGATACCTAGATGCTGGTCACATAAAACTAAAAGATTCAATTGATTCTGATAAAAGTAGCACAAAATTTGAATGGCATGGACATAATGTTGATCTAGAACCTAAATTATTAAACATTGAGGTAAATGTTGATGAAATTGGTAATAAAAATCCAAATATTGTTCAAATTACGCCTTTACCTTTCTTAAATGAAGTTGCATTTGACTCATACAATGTAATCGAAGCTAAACTTGAAAATTTAAGAAATTATTATGTTGGAATGGAATTAATTCTTGCAAAATCTACTGAACTAGAAATTCTTGACGATAGAAAAAAGTTTGTAGTCCTTGAACCCCGAGAGAAAAAATCAGTTTTTTGGATTATCAAAGTCAACGAGGATCTTAAAGAAAAATATGTATACACTTTCCCAATGGAAGTTATAAATTCTCTAGGATATTCTGAAAGCTTAACATTTAAAGCATCTTCCAAAGCAACCATTTACCAGTATAATCAAGCAATAAAATTGGTTAATAACCTTAAAGAAGAAGAATCCAAAATATATTCTAAAAATGTTGAACTTAATTGTTCTGTAGGTTCTTATGTATATGTTGAAAAACCTTTTGACGTTAATTGCCATATTAAAAACCTAGGAAACACATATCTAGAAAAACTTGATGTGTGCATTGAAGGTATTTGTAAAAAAATGGATCTAGGCATTAGCCAATCTAGAGATTTGAATTATAATCTTATTTCAAAAAATACTGGTGAGACAAAATTATCCGCCAGTGCAAAAAACAGTGATGTAAGCAAAACATTTACGTTTAATCTCATTGTAAATGACAAACCTAATTTAAATATTTCAAAGGTAAATCATCCTGAGATTGTAAAATATGGTCCTGAATTTGTAGTAAATTTTGAAGTTAGTAAATCTTCATTTAGTACCCCAAAAGATGTTAAAGTAAAATTCATATTCAATACAAAAGAAACTGCATGGGAATTTGATGAGATTGATTCAAGTCAAAATTTTAATATAAAGCTTGACAAAAGCATGCTTAATCCAGAAACTAATTATTATACAATCATTGTTGAATATTATGACTCCAATAATAAAAAATATATTAGTACTTTTAACGGTGAATTTTTAACAGATAATAGTGATTACTTAACAAAATTTTTGATGTGGATTAATAAAATAAGTAGATCAATTGAAGAAAGTTTTAACTAAATTGTAGGCAAAATATAAAAATCAATAAATTCTTTTTATCAGAATGTTATTCATACATGATATAAATCCAGACCTAATCAATATAGGTCCGTTATCAATTAGATTCTATGGAATTGTCTATGCTCTTGGTTTTTTATTAGTAACTCACCTTATTACTAAAAAAGCTAAAGAAAAGAAAATTAAAAACTTAACTCCTGATAAAGCAATTGATTTAGTTACATACACAATGATCTTTGGTTTAATTGGGGCAAGATTGATGCATGTTATTTCAGATTTTTATATATATAAAACAAATTTAATTGGTATTTTTAAAATTTGGGAAGGAGGACTTGGGTTTCAAGGAGGACTTGTCGGAGGATTAATTTTTATTTACTTTTACTGTAAAAAACATAAAATTAATTTTTTAAAATTTACTGATACTATTGCTCTTCCTTTGCCTTTAATCATAGGATTTGGACGTATTGCTAATTTTATCAATGGAGAACTTATTGGAAACCCTAGCAATCTTCCTTGGTGTGTTGTTTTTTCAAGAATTGATGATATATGTAGACATCCATCTCAACTGTATCAATCCTTATCACAATTCATTTTATTTGGAATATTATTGTATCTAAGCAAAACAAAAATGTCAAAAAAGAAAGGTTTTATTTCTTTTTCATTTATTGCAGGATACGGATTATTTAGATTTGTAACAGATTTTTTTAGATCTGATTATCACATTTATTTATTTGGATTAAGTCATACCCAAATTCTAAACATATTTATGTTTTTTATAGGAATATATATGTTATTTAAAATTACTAAAAAGGTGAAACCATGAGGAAAAAATTCATTGCAGGTAACTGGAAAATGCACAAAAACAAAACAGATGCACTTTTGTATTTAAAAGATTTTAAACTAAATGTAAAAAATGTAACTGACACTGAGATAGTGTTATGTGTCCCATCAACCCTTCTAAGTGTTGTAAATGAAAAAGTCAAAGATTCAAATATAAATCTTGCCGCACAAAATATTCATCACGAAGAATCAGGTGCATTCACTGGAGAAATTTGTGCAAAAATGGTCAAAGATTTTGTTAATTATGTTGTCATTGGACATTCTGAACGGAGAAAATATTTTAATGAAACTAATCAAATTCTTAACAAAAAAGTAAATCTTGCATTAAAACAAAGTCTAAAAATTATTTTTTGTGTCGGTGAAACTTTAGAACAACGTGATAAGAATGAAACAAAATCTATTATAGAAACACAAATTAGAGAAGGCCTTGCAAAAACTACAGTAAGCGATCTTATTAATATTGTGATTGCGTATGAACCAGTCTGGGCTATAGGAACTGGGCAAACTGCGAGCCCAGAACAAGCACAAGAAATTCATGGATTCATAAGACAACTTATTGCTGACTTATACAACAATGAATCAGCTAACAATCTAAGAATTATTTATGGTGGTTCAGTTAATCCTAAAAATGCCGCAGAAATAATAAGTCAACCTGATATTGATGGTTGTCTACCAGGTGGAGCTAGTTTAGATCCTGAAAGTTTTGCTAAAATAATTAAGGCATAACAACAAATTCCTATTTAAAAATAATTTTTCTATTTTACATTAATGGTAAACTGTAATACAGGATTATATTGCGACTCCCCTGAACAAGAATTTATAGGTTCCCCAGTTTCACTAAAACATATTTTTACATTAAATACAAAATATCCCTTCCTCATTCCTGAAGGAACTTGAACAGGTATGTCAACAATCTGATGATCATTGTTCTCAATTTCGTAAACTCTAAATTCTTCAAGCGTCCAATCAGAAACTATAATCTCATCTATATTTATTTGTGTTTTATCATCAAGAACACCCCTACTAAAAGTAACTGCTGGCAAAAAATTACTTTTTTTATCTAGAATATTATTGACAATTAATTTAATATAATCAGCTTCTCCAACTCTTAAATCTTTTGAAGTTTCTAGCATACAAACCTTTTCACCACTGCTAACACACCGTTCTAATTCCAATTCAAGTATAGGTGGTTCATATGGCACATCTTTGGGTATCATTTTAGAAATAATGAAAAGACCAAAAACAAACAATACAATTCCAAAAATTAGATTTACAAGAAAATTTGCTGATAATTCAACTGATGCTTTTTTCTGCATTGTAATCAAACCACTTCAACAGTCATCTGCAAGGTTGGATTATACTGTGTAGTTCCTGAACATGTACTTGGTGGGTCTCCTGATTCACTGTAACAGATTTTAACATTAAATACATATACACCTTTCTTTGTTCCTGCAGGTGGAATTAAAGGTATTTCTACTTGAGCATGGTCATTGTTCTTTATTGATTCAATCTTAAACCCTTTTGAAAGAGACCATTTTGTTACATCAACTTGACTAGATTCAACAATGCTTCCATCTTTAAGCTTACCCCTGCTAAAAGACAAGACTGGTTGAAAATTTGCTTTGCTATCCAATATGTTATTAATAATTAAACCGAATTGTGCCGCTTCTCTTACTCTAACTTCTTTCTTTATTTCAGGTAAGCATGCTTTATCTCCACGCTGAACACATTGTTCTGCTAATGCGTCAAAGTATGATGGTAAACCTTGTTCTATGACATCTTGACTTGAATTTAACATCCTTATTGAAAACATCATACCAAATGAGAACAGTACAATTCCAAATATTAATCCAATGATAAAATTTACAGAAAGTTCCACCGCTGCTTTTTTGCTGTTTTGAATTTTTTTCATTTTTATTATTGTATACTAAATAAAAAAAGAATAAAAAATTTACTTAACTAATTCGTACTCTTTTATTAGTAACCACATCAAAAGCATCAAAAGAACTACACCACCAAATAAAAATGAGATTCCTTGAATTAATTGTTGAGCTTGTCCTGCCAAGAGTAGATAAAAACCATATGCCATGATACCAAATCCCATCCAAAGGAATTTATCAAGGACTAATTTTAAAATTTCGAATTCTTCAGCTTGAGTTAATCTTTTCTTCATCTTTTAAGTCCTCTTATGATTTAACTGTAATTAAAAAATCTTTTCTGTCATATTGTGATCCTCTGTTTGATGGATCCTCAATTACCATTGAACATTGATATACTGATGACCTTGCTTTTGACCTGACTTTGATAATTAATTTTTTTATGTCAATTTCTCCATCTTCCAAGTATTTCTTCTCAATTGTCTCAAACACAATGTCATCTGTATCTTTATTTTCACCACTATTTACTGCACCTGTAGCAACAGCATCATAACAAGCAATTATAGATCCACTTCCTTCCCATTTACCAGGCTTATCATTGTTATTAATCCTTCCAGCACCCATGATTT
>Ga0233437_1002675_pt1 | contig 25890 bp, 16 predicted proteins | sample SI_122_August201_FD_182714 | JGI IMG/M metagenome (GOLD analysis project Ga0233437, IMG submission 182714) | Seawater microbial communities from Saanich Inlet, British Columbia, Canada - SI_122_August2016_200_MG | ecosystem: Environmental > Aquatic > Marine > Inlet | place: Canada: British... | reverse complement strand
CCTTAATTTATTGGGCTCAAGCAGCTTTCTTTATTCTATAACCAGTTATTTTCGTTTCCTTAAACCTTTTGATTTCCAAGTCAGCTGGAATACTTTTCGCGGTTTTTGGTACAAAGGGAACTGATTTATTCTGGAAGGTTTGGCCTGAAGTAGCGCTACCCAAAAACTCATGTGGACGCCAGTTATTGTACCACTCAGCAAAACTTGAACAAAGATGGGTAAGATATTGGAATCCTCGAATGACAGGATATTTTGTGGCAAGTTATAAATGACATTATAGAAAAAATTGAGGCATTGGTAATGGTGAGTAGAAAAATCGAAATATTATTGCCTGTCTTCAGGAAAAAATAAAAAAATGGTAAAATATTGGTAAAAACTTAGGATTCTTAATTCCAGGTTTGAACCTAAGAGCTGGTCTAAATACTCTTTAGAATATAATATTAAATCCTGTGTTGCAAATATCATCAAAGAAGCGGTATATATCTTATTCGTAAATTGTAGCGACCGACATTCTAATATGCCCACAAAATTTTGGTATTCGTAACAAAAAAACCGACATGTCCCCTGAACTGGCATTTTAAATAAAATAACATCATACCAATAATAATGACGTTTACTACACAACAAGGTCACATGATTACCGAATGGTTTTTTACTCGTCGGGAGTATTTATGTTAAAAAAAATTATACTCATCTTGATTATATATAGTGTCTTTGCGCAGTTTTTACTGGCGCGGGAGTTAACAGTTTCTTATCTGGAAAGACCACCCTATTATTTTACCCATCAGAAACAGCCCTTAGGGTTTTTGCTGGAACTTACCCGCCAAATTTTTGAGGATGCGAATATTGTTGCTTCATTCCATAGTTTACCTCCCAACAGAATCATTGATGAAATAAAAAAAAAACATAATCAGCATTGTTCTATTGGATGGTTGAAAATATTAGAAAGAGAACAGTTCGCGAAGTTCAGTTTACCGATTTATCAAAACAAACCTATTGTTGTTTTGATCAACAACGAAGAAAAAAAGTATTTCTCTACCTTTGAAACCTTAAAAAATCTTTTTTCAGATAAATCCAAAACACTTCTAAGGTTGAGTGGTTTTTCATATGGTGCCTATATTGACAACTTAATAAAATCAACAGCGCCCTCCATTCAAAGCATTTCGGGAAAACAAGCTCAACTAGCCATGTTGATTAAACATCGAAAAGGGAATTATATGCTGATTGCGCCAGAGGAAGTTGAGATGTTAGTGCTTTCGGCAAAATTTAAAAAGCAGGATTTTGAATTGTTACCATTGAAAGATATTCCTACCATAAACAAAAGATACCTCATGTTCAACAAAGCTGTCAGTGATCAATTGATTGAAAAGGTGAATCGATCGATCATAAAACTGGTCGACAACAGTATTTTCTAATTATGGCAAATTAAAGGGGAGTCGCTGATTGAAAAACATCGCCATTAAACTATCACTTTTACTAGTGTCAACAACCATCCTGGTGTTAATCATCCTGGGGATTTTTGGTTACTATTTCGGTCAGCGATCCATTAACACCGAGTTGGGTTTTAAATTTGAAACAACCCTGAATCGTTTAAAATCAAACCTGAAACAGTCGATTTGGGAATATAATATCGACGCCATCCGGGACGTTGTATCCAGTGAATTCCCAGATCCCACCCTGGGTGCTATTCTTATCTGGAAAGAGAATAAAACCAGTCTGTTATTCGGTCTGGGCCGAATAGATGGGAAACTGACCGAACTTGATACGGTACCCGATAATATTAATTTTATTGTCAGAAGTACCCCTATCCACTACCTTAGTGAAACCAACGATTATGCCGCTCAGATTGCTAGTTTGTCCATATACCTTGATCGCTCTATTCCTGAAAAAGAGCTGCTGAAAAATTTAACGGAAGAGTTACTGAAATTCACCCTTGTGATTGTGTTTCTACTGTTTTTATTATTTATAATTGTATATCGATTGATTGTTGTTCCATTGGAACTTATCCGAAAAGATATGTTTTACATTGAAAAACGTGCCTTGGATATTAATCAGGAAAATTTTGAGTCGACTTCAGCAATTCCCATCCAGGATCAATTAAAAACTACTTTTTCAGAAATCAAACAAATAGCAGCCATTTATCAAAAGATGCTGAATTCAATCTCTCAGAGGCAGAACGCGCTAATGGAAAGTGAAAACAGGTATCGGTCTCTATTTGAATCTGCTAGCACCGCGATTTTCCTGATGGATAATGATCAGTTTATAGATTGTAATCCCAGAACCCTGGAACTATTTGGTTGCACCCGAGAACAAATTATCAATGAAACACCCAACACCTTTTCCCCGGAATTGCAAACAGATGGTAGCGTCTCGGATCATGAGACCCAAAATTATATTAAACAAGCTTTAAACGGTACTCCCCAAATGTTTGAATGGGAATATCAACGACTTGATCAATCAAGATTTGACGCGGAAGTGAGCCTGAACAGAACTTATTTGCAGAACAAATATTACATTTTTTCATTCGTTAAAGATATTACTCATCGTAAAAAAGCAGAAGCCGAACTCGGGCTGACATATAAAAAGCTTGAAAAATCCTATGCAGAGCTTAGGGAAAAACAGGAACAATTGGTTCAATCTGAAAAAATGGCTGCTCTGGGCATTTTATCGTCCGGGATTGCTCATGAGATTACTCAACCTTTGATGGGAATATCAATGAGTGTAGAGCAAATTCTATTTAAAGTGATAGAAAAAAGGCTCTCTCCTGACGTTGTCAAAAAAAAATGCAATGAGATGCTGGACTATATTGCCCGCATCAAAAGTACCATCGAGCATGTCAGGGTGTTTTCCAGAGAACAAAAAATAGAACAATTTAATATATTCAATATCAATGAATGCGTTGAAGACTCACTTCTTCTGGTACAAACCCAATATAAAAATCATGGGATTGAACTTTTTCTGGATTTAGACAGGAATACTCCAAGCATTCTTGGCAACAGTTATAAAGTCGAGCAGATCATTTTAAATCTGTTATCCAACTCACGTGATGCCATTGAAGAAAAAGAACGTACTCAAAAAATTAATTTCCAAAAACAGATCACAATCTCCACTGGTGTCGCTAATAACAAAGTATATGTCGCTGTGAGGGATAATGGTATTGGTGTTGATCCAAATATAAAAAAGCATATTTTTGAACCATTTTTTACTACTAAAGAGGCCAACCAGGGTACCGGATTAGGGCTGTCTGTCGCGTTCGGTATCGTGGAAGAGATGAAAGGAGAGATTGAAGTGGAAAACCAAGAGGACGCGAATACCGTTTTTAGACTTTTATTCCCCATTGCCTGAATTTCTGACGATTCAATCAGCGCCTGGTTGTAAAAAACTTCAGAATATTACTGGTGGAAAGTGTAAACGCTTTGATGATTTTTAGCTTACCTGCTAGTATGAGATTTTTTTTATTAGTTTTGATCTGCGGTTAATAATTCAGCAAAACAGAAATGGATCAATTAAATATCCTAATTCTGGATGATGAGGAAATCATACAGAAAGGGCTCACCGAATATTTAAAAGAGCAGGGATTTAATGTATTTAATGCTTACAGGCCTTCTCAGGCTTTTGAAATTATTCAAAATAGTACCATGGATATCATTCTTCTGGATGTAAATCTGCCGGAGATGAATGGTATTGAAGTATTGAAAAAGATTAAAAAGAGCTGTAAGGATATCGAAATTATCATGATCACGGGGCATGCTGATCTTGAAATAATTATGCAAAGTATGAAATTCGGTGCTTTTGATTATTTTTATAAACCAATTAGTTTAATTGAAATAAAAAGCTCGATCGAACGTACCTCAAAGTATGTTTCCTTACATAACGAACTTAATCAGCTAAAAGATTTTTACACCCTACTGAACGATGAGTATTTTAAAAAGGTTGGCGGAGAAATTATAGGCAAAAGTAAAGTTATTAAAGAGGTACTAACCCTTACACTTAAAGCTGCCGAGGCCAATGAAACATCAGTGCTGATTACAGGGCCCAGTGGCTGTGGTAAAGAACTTATCGCTCGTACTATTCATTATTTCAGTGATCGTAAAGACGCTTATTTCAATCCGGTTAATTGCACAGCCATTCCGGAATCGTTAATTGAGGGGGAGTTTTTCGGGCATGTTAAAGGGGCTTTTACAGGGGCGATAGAGGATAAAAAAGGATGCTTTGAAATCGCGAATAAAGGTACGTTGTTTATCGATGAAATAGGAGATATGCCTCTGGCTGCCCAGGGCAAGTTGTTAAGAGTTCTGCAGGACCAGAAAATAAAAAAAATTGGCGCAAACCAGGAAGTGAGTATAGATACCCGGATTATTACAGCCACCAATAAAAATCTAAAACAAATGGTGGAGGAAAATAAATTTAGGCTGGACCTGTTTTACCGTTTAAATACATTGGAAATCAATCTCCCTTCCCTTGAAGAAAGAAAGGAGGATATTCCCTTATTGTTTGAACACTACATCAGTAAGTTCAGTACGGATATGAATAAAAAAATAGATACCATTGGTGATGATGTATTTGAAATGCTCTCAAACTACCATTTTCCTGGAAATATCAGAGAGTTAAAAAACCTGGCCGAAAGAGCGTTAATACTATGCGAAGGCAATACTATCAAACTGCAACATTTCCCAGTGGATATCTTCCATTATCCCGAATCCGATACCGTTGAAGCAGATCAAAATGATCTTTCCTTTATCGAGAGGAATAAAATTGGAGAAGTACTGAAGGAAACAAATCATAACATCTCCCAATCAGCTAAAAAACTTGGTTTATCCCGCCCTGCTCTCTATCGCAAAATTAAGAAATATAACATTCACTAATCAAATTCAGATTATATTTGGCTTGAACTGTCCGAGTGTCCATTCCGAGTATCCGATTTCGGACAGTTACTTTGAAAAAGTGATTCTATAAATTTAATACTGTCCAATAATCTGATTTTAGAAATGTTTTATAAAAAAAATTACCGAACGTTAGGTTATTGATATTTACTTCGTAATTTTATTTATTAAAAGTGTAAAAACACTTGTCTTTTTTATTGAAAATTATTGGCTTATAAACTGCAGTTGATCATGAATCCTTTAACAACAAGACAATGATTTTGAATATTTCTAAGACAAATTGCCTCAATTTCGGATCTATAAATTATCCATATTTTATACTTATTGACATTTGATTCCAGGAAAGGAATTTCCTGATTGATCAATACTAAACAACTTTTATTAACCTTTTATCAATGAAAACAACGGATGAAAAGTGCTTTTAAAATCTTTGATTCATTTTGTTCAATGGTTAACAGATATGTGGAAAAAATCTGTATCATTCTTGTAGCCTTAATGATTATAGATGTTTGGTGGGGCGTTGTCTCCCGCTATGTTTTAGGTTGGAATGTAACCTGGACTGAAGAATTGGCTAGATACATCATGATTTGGGCTGCCCTGATGGCCATTTCAATTGGAGTTTACCACCGGGAGCATATTGGTTTGGAATTGCTTTTCATGAAGTTATCAACACCTGTTAAAAAAATGGTATTACCGGTGTTAAACCTTATCAGTACCATTTTCTTTTTATTGTTGTTCTATTACGGAATAACCATGACTATTGATGGGCTGACACAATATGCCATGATATTTGATATGACTATGGTGGTGCCTTATGCCTCGGTGCCTGTTTCCTGTTTTTTAGCGATGGTCCAGATGATAAGAATCACCATGCTGGATTTTAAAAACTCTTAATTTAGGGAAAAAATGTTAATTGTTTTATTTTGTTTTTTTGGATTAATGATACTCGGATTACCTATTGGTATCGTTCTGGGGGTGGCCGGAATGATCGGAATTGTATCGTTGACAGGCCCCGATTTTTTAATGATGGCACCTCAAAGGTTTTTCGCTGGATTAAATCTGTTCACCTTTATGGCCATGCCTTTCTTTATATTGGCGGGTGAAATTATGAATGGATCAGGTATAACCGAAAAGATTGCCAGATTTGCTGATGCGTTGGTAGGTTATATGCGCGGAGGGTTAGCGCACTCCAATATGATCGCCTCTGTTTTATTCGCTGGAATGACAGGCGCGGCCGTGGCAGATTCGGCTGCGTTTGGCAATACACTGGTGCCAGCTATGGTTAAAAAAGGTTATTCACGCCCATTTTCCTGTGCCGTTACTGCTGCCGGTTCGATTATTGGTCCAACCATCCCCCCATCCAATTTGATGATTATTTATGGATCCCTGATGGGGGTTTCGGTGGCTGGCTTATTTGCAGCAGGCGTACTACCCGGATTGTTGATTTGTTTGATGTGTATGGCTGTTATTGCCGCTTTAGGTCGTAAACTGGGACTACCCAAAAGTGAAGACGGCTTCAGTTTGAGGCTCATTTTTAAAGAATTTAAATCCAGTATTCTGGCGATAATTATGCCGGTTATTATACTGGGAGGCATTTTAACAGGTGTGGTCACTCCCACTGAAGCAGCGGCAATTGCAGTGGCGTATGCCTTATTTGTGGGTGTGGTCATCTATCGAGCAATCACTTGGGAGGCACTAGGCAACATGCTCTTGAGGACTGCCAAAATCACAGGTGTGGTATTTTTGATCATCGCCTCGGCATCCATTCTGGGTTGGTGGATGACCTATATGCGCATCCCTCAAAAGATTACGGAATTCTTTCTTTCAATATCAAGCAATCCCAATGTAATTATTGCTTTAATTTTATTGCTATTGCTGATGATCGGAATGTTCATGGACATCAACGCCGCCCTGATCATTTTAGCACCTGTATTAGCACCCTTAACGGTGTCCATCGGTATGCATCCTGTTCATGCCGGAATCATGATTATTCTAGCTTTAAACATTTCTTTGATGACGCCGCCTGTGGGTGCCTGTCTATTCGTATTGTCTTCTGTTACAGGCGAGCGAATAGAGAAGATAGCGGGAGCGCTTTGGCCATTTCTCTTTGTGGAGGTAGTGGTTTTAGTGATAATCGCTTTTTGGTCAGATTTGACCCTTTTTATTCCTAAACTTTTTGGATTATAACCTAATTTTAGAGAGTAGTTTTATGAAACGAATGAGATTTTTTTTAAACATTGCAACCTTAACGTTATGTTTTTTATTGGTAGGATCTTTCACAGCGTTTGCAGGAAAAACCTTGAAATTATCACACCTGAACAAGAATGATCCCTTTGACAACTCAACCGGTGCTATGGCAACAGTTTTTAAGAACCTGGTTGAAGCTGGTACCAACGGTTCTATCGAAGTTGAAATTTTTCCAGCCGGTCAACTGGGCAAAGACGCTGAAGTGATTCAACAGGTTAAAATGGGGATGATTCAATCTTCAATATCTTCAGTTGGCGGTACAGCTTCTGTCTACCCAATGATCGGTATTCTGGATATGCCATTTGCTTTTCCAAACATCAGCACCACCTATGAAGTTTTTGATGGTGAATTCGGGAAAAAACTGGCAGGTGACATCCAAAAGACAACTGGTTTAAAAGTTTTGGGTTTCGGTGATTCCGGCGGATTCTTTGCGTTCACCAACTCTAAACGCTTGGTAAAAACACCAAAAGATATGAAAGGTATCAAGATTAGAACCATGGGATTGGAAACTCACAAAACTGTTGTCAGTGCTGTTGGTGGACAACCCATTGCTGTTGCCTGGTCAGAAGTATACTCAGCGCTTCAAACCGGTGTTGCTGATGGTCAAATGAATCCGATTCCAATTATTAAGTTTGCCAATTTTGATGAAGTTCAAAAATACTTGACCCTGAGCAATCATCTGTTCGCCACATATCCTTGGTTAATCAACCAAAAATTTTATAATAGCTTAACCAAAGAAGAACAATACGTTATCGACTATGCTGCTCGCTCTGCTATTGTTGCGGGTCGTGGAATCAGTCGAATCATTGAAGCCTCAGAACGTGGATTACCAGCCTTAGCTAAAAAAATGGAAATCTACTCACCAACCAAATCTGAATTGAAGCAATTTAGAGATCTGGCACAACCTGCTGTCAAAAAATATCTGGATAAAAGATTCGGAAGCAAAGGCAAAGAAATGCTAAACGCTTTCTTAAGCGCTATTAAAGCTGCTGAAAAATAATCTGCCCGCTTTTTACCCTTCCCTGATCCCAGGGAAGGGTTCTGTTCTCTTGTATTGAGGGACGTAGTTGCGAAATTGCGATTTGTCAATTGAAAATCGCTTAGATACTTTCAACGATGTGCTTTAAAATGCTTATTGTGCCGAGATTATTTTAAGACCGCTTGACATCGAGTAAAATAATCCGTTTTGCAAACCAGAAAAAATCCTTAGACGTTTAAGTTTCCAGCCCTAACCCTTGCCCTATTTAGGCCACTTTATGAGTATCCCCATATAATTCCTAGTAAATTAAATGACATTAGAAATTTGACTAATGAAGGGGTGGGAGTCAAACCTGGAATTGAGAATTGATAGTTTTGCAGTCATAAAAAGAAAGGAAGTATAGTGATTTAAGCAATCGACAAATTAGAGAAAAAGTTGATTTAACTAGTTCCGCAACCAGTACACAATCGCTAAATTACAGAAAAAATTTAAAATAGTAATAGTCAACTAGCCCGCTCATAGATTATCTCGGCAATTGGGTAGCCTAGATGCAAAAGCGAGTTGCTACATTTCTATTATGTTTATGGTCCCATTCGACTCTTTTAACAGAAAACTTTTTCTGGTTTTTTTTTATTGTTCACGATGCTATTTAAAATAATGATAAGTTAACACATTCAGCTACAAATGGATTGTCGAATGGTCTTGTTACAATAAGAATATTACCGTTAACATCTGATGTCAACCAAAGCATATGGAATAATGGATATAATAGAAAAAATCTTCCCATCATTCCGGACGTAATACTTTTTTATCTGTGCCTGTGTGTTGACCAACTTCTGCGCCCTTTTTAGCCAACTTATGCCGTAAACCAGATACCCTTTGAATGGATTTGTTAACACTTTTGATAAATACCCGCTGCTCTCCCATGATTGTTACTTTATTCCTCGCTCTAGTTATACCTGTATAAATCAGTTCTTTGGTCAAAATCGGATTCTCTTCTGGTGGTAACAGCAATAACACTTCGTTGAATTCTGAACCCTGGCTCTTGTGTACCGTGATCGCATATGCCGTTTCGTAGTGAGATAAACGATATGGAGATATTTTTCTAAAACCCTCATCCGTTTTAAAATAGACTCTTAAATCATTGGTTTCCGGATCAAAAAAAGTAAGGCCAATATCTCCATTAAAGAGTTTTAATTGATAATCATTACTGATAATTAAAACCGGTTTTCCGGAATACCATTCCTTCCCTTTTACGATTAAATTCTGGTTGATCAGTATTGATTCAACCAATTGATTAATCTGCTCGACACCATAAGGGCCTCTGCGTAGCGCTGTGAGCATGATAAAATCATTAAAAATTTTATAAGCTTTTTTGATAGACCTGGCTTGGATTAATTGCTGATAGTGGTCAATGTAATGCTGCTTGATTTTGGAGAAAAGCCCTGTCGGTTTCGGTACGACTTTCCATTCAATAATACCATTAGTGTCTTCTATTTCATCACTAGTACTGGCTTGATACGCTTCCAGTAAATCAAATGCTTGCTTTCCTTTGCCGTTGTTGATCAATTGACTTAATTGACCGATACCTTTTTCAGAAGAAAATCGGTGGCTTTTGGTCAATGTTACGACACAATGTTGATACTTCTCATTGTTCCTCATTCCCAGACAGATATCCCGGAGTACAGACCCAGCTTCAACAGATGCCAGCTGATTTTCATCTCCCAATAAGATAATTTTAGTCTTTTGAGGCACAGCCTCCAGTAATTTAGACATCAAAGCCAAATCCACCATGGAGGCCTCATCAACAATCAAGCAATCGATAGGAAGCGGATAATCCCGATTATGTTTGAAATAAACAGACCCCGGTATGTATCCCAATAGACGATGAATGGTCGATGCCTCTTCGACAATCAGATCTGATAATTCCTCAGAGATGAGCTTTTGCTTGACCAGTTCCCGTTTTCGATCAATAATCGATTCTTTTAGCCGTGATGCCGCTTTGCCGGTTGGTGCCACCAGTTTGAAACGATAGGGCTCAGATGGTTTTGTTTGCTGATGTTCATTAAGAATCAAGGTCAGAATTTTTAGAACGATGGTGGTTTTCCCGGTCCCCGGTCCACCAGTAATGACTGTCATCGGATTGGTTAAGGCAGCCAGTGCCGCCGTTTTAGGTAGTTCATCACTGCCACCGGTCTCTGAAAACAGTTTGTTAATGATATCCTCACTAACAGCAGAATCAGATTGAAAATGCCCCGGAACCAATTGCGCTTTGATAGTCTGAGCCAGATTATCCTCATACTGCCAGTATCGATTGAGATATAACAACCAGTCCCCAGCCTGTTGTTCCATTATTAATGGTTTTGCTTCACCCGGTTTCCCTATAATTTTCGATGAATTTAATACCTTATACCACTCTTTAGCATTGGGGAAGCTAAGCTCCGTTTCATTTTCAGGAAAATCAAGTTTCGAAGATTTGCCTGAAAATTTAGTGAAATCGATACAAACATTCCCTTTGAATATTTCATTACTCAGTAGACCAGCTGCCAACAGTAATTCAGGATTGGATTCCCCTTCCAATCGAATCATTTGATTTGCAAAATGAAAGATAAATGAGGGAAAAGCGTTGTCTTTCAAAAACTGATTCGATCTCTCAAACATTTTGACCTCCCTCAAAAAGTTCTCCAAGTGTTTCAATCACGACTTGAGATTCAGCCAGCGATTCATAGTAAACGCCATACTGATCATTATTTGATTGAATTCCCCTCAGGAACAAATAGTAAACTCCTCCAAAATGCTGATCAAATTTATAATCTGTAATTCTGGTTTTCAGATATTTATGAAGCGCTATGGAGTAAATGAAATATTGTAAATTATACTGAAATTCGTTGATTTTGCTTTGTAGGTTTTGAGGTGAGTAATCTTCGAGGTTTTTTCCCAAGTTATTGGTTTTCCAATCCAGAATAAAATATCGCCCCTGGTGATAAAATACCATATCGATAAAACCCCGCATAAAACCATTAAGTTCCTGATACTGAATCGATTCCAAGCTTGTTTGCAATGCCAGGTGGATTGGTATCTGCTTGGCCGATTTTACAACCTCAATCATTTTATCCAGCGTTACTTGATTGATTGAATACTGGAATGCCATCTCCTTTACAATTTGATTGGGTGGAATTGCTGAAAACTTGAATGATTTTTTTAGCGAATAAGTTGATTTTAGTGGTAGTGTTCGAACATCTTCAATTAGTTGAAGAACAGTTTCTAACCAACCTTTATCGTATCCGTGTAGATTTAGTTTTTCTAAAACCATCGCTTCAGGAGGTTCAGCCGAGCTAAAATCGGTATTTTCTAAAATATCATGGAAAAAATTTCCTGTGGTAATTCCTCCTGGGAAATTCACTAAGCCATTGTTTGCGGTATCCAATGCGTTAGGTTCATCAGAATCTACTTCACCAACATCCTTTTCTCCCGGTTTTGATTCTGTTTGAAAATAGGGTTGCTGATGGGTTAACCCCGTAAAACTGTAAGTCCTAGAATTTGAATACAATTGTTTGTCAAGTGTCTGACAAACCAATACTTCGGTTTCATTTTTTGGAGGAATATATAATTCATCTGTTCCCGGTGGGAGAGCAGCTACCTCAATGGAACCATCTGATAAATCCTGGAATTGATTTAATTCGTCTAAATAATCTTCGATGGAAATGCTTTTAAATTCTTTAGAACTACAATTAAAAATTTTCCTATTAAAAAGATAACTATAACTTGATCCCTTATAGTAAGAACTCTTCCACCAGGTGGTATAACAACAGCATTTTGCTCTTGTGAAAGCAACATAAGCTAAACGGATTCTTTCAGCTAGTTTTTCTTGTGCCGATTTTTTTTGATTGTTCTCGGACTTTAATAGATCCCAGGTAAGTTGATCATCATTTCTGGAATCATGGTACATCACTTTTCCATCTTTTTTACCTTCAGACCATCCAAATGGACAAAATACGATTGGAAACTGTAATCCTTTGCTGGCATGAATGGTTAGAATAGATACAGCTTTATCATCCGTTTCCAATCGAATTTCATTTTCTGGGTAATCATCCGGTGACTGCTGAATCTGATCCATCCATTGAATCAAGCCTGAATTATCGATTTGGTTTTCAGTCTGGGTCCGCATCAGGATCTCTGAAATCTGGATAAAATTACTTAGCTTTCTTTCACCATCGTCATATTTTAAAAAACGTTCCCGAAGGTTTTCTTTTCCCATAAAGTACTGAAGCATTGAAGCTAAACCTTTGTGTTGCCAAATCTGGTTCAGGACCCGGAATGTGTCCACTATTTCCTCCCATTTTTGTTCATCCTGATTAAGATTTAAAATTGTCTCACCATTTAAATCAAAGATTTCAGTTACAAATACTGGGCGTAATATGGATTCGTTATGGTATTCCAGAACTCCTTTCAGCAACAATTTGATTTCAGCAAACTCTTTGGTCTCGAAGATATTCTGTGTACCTTTTTGTACACTTGGGATGTTTTTTAAGCGTAACGCTTGTTGAAATAGATCAGCATCCTTATGGGCGGAAACCAAAATGGCAATATCTTTTGGTTCGATAGGTGTCGGTGGATTGGATGGATCAATGGATTTGATAAAGGCTTTTTTTTGGGCTCCCAAATTCAGCAAGCGCGTGATTTCACCTACTGTGGCGTTTGCAATTAGCTCCCGCGTTTTTGGCGCAGATGTAATATCCGGGTCATCTTGAAACCAAAGATGGAATGGGGCTGGTTCCTGATCTTCAATAACTAATAAGCGCTCCGGTTTATTTGGTGCTCCTTTTGATTCTGAATATTTGATCTTATCTCTGTAAATAAATTGAGAATTTTCACCATCAAGACCTGTAAAAATGGTATTAAAGGCTTTCACCAGGTCCGTGCAAGAACGCCAATTGGTTTTCAGATGGCTTATTGAGTTAGCATCTTTTACTGCTTTGAAATAAGCAAAAATATCAGCTCCCCGAAAATTATAAATGGACTGTTTTGGATCTCCAATAAAAAATAGTGGGATATGATTAAAGAATAAATCGTGGAAGATTTCATACTGAATCGGGTCTGTATCCTGAAATTCATCAATCATCGCGACTTGAAAACGCTTTCGAATATTTTGTTTTAATTCGTCACCGCCAGTTTGTTTGATTGACTTATGCAGATTTTGAAGTAAATCATCAAAACTAAGAATATTTGCCTCTGCTTTACGATGTATAAAATCAATAACTAAAGAAGGAATGATATTCGCCACCAGTTTTTCTTTGATAGAACTGTAATCCTCAAAGCTTTTAAAAAATGAATGGCTGAGATCAAGTTCCTGGCACTTCTTTTTTTGCATTTTATTAGAATCAATAATCGATTGTGAAAAATTGACCACCACACCTGCGACATCGGTTGGTATTCCCTTCGAAAAATAGTGATCCAATTCTTGTGACATTAGTGGGATAGAGATTCTATAAGGTTTTAAAAAACAATCTGCATTTGATTCAATTAATTCCATTATTTCAGTTCGTTTCATTTGCCATTCTTCCCCCAATTTTTGATAATGCTTCCTGACTGATGCAAAGAAATTTTTAAATAAACCCTCAGCAGCTGGTTTGAAAAGAGTATATGGTTTGTTGATGATTGGATTAAGGTATTCAGTAATTTCAGCGGGAGTTTCAAAAAAAGATAGAAAAAATTCTGCGTTAGACTTATTCGACTGATAAACCTGGGTTCTCCAGAAATCATTCACGCATTCGTCAATGAGGAAATTCTGGTTGGTTATAAAATTAAAATCAAATCCGGCTTGAGCTTCCAAAGAGTAGTCAGTTAACATCTTTTTACAAAAACCATGGATCGTATATATTGCTGCTTCATCAAAGGACAATATGGCTAATTTTAGTTGTGAAATTGCATTTTCCAATATAGTGATATCCTTATTTGCTGAATCCTGAAAGTGATCGGTAAACAGGTCACTTACAAACCCATCTTCTAACTGTTTGAGTATATCTTTTAATTGATCTTCCGCCAGATTTCCAGACGGTTTTAGGGATTGTTTAATCAGTTGAAGTCCCTTCAAAACCAACCTTATTTTTTCCAGAATTCGGACTCTTAATTCAGCAGTGGCAGCTTCGGTATAGGTAACTACCAGGATATTTTCAACACCTGCGAACGCTGAGGTTTCAGGCCTTTTTTCCAGATAAGGAAGTAGTAAAATCCTGACATATAAACCTTCAATAGAATAGGTCTTTCCGGTTCCAGCGCTGGCTTCAATGATATTGTTTCCGGTGATCGGAGAGTGGATTAAATCAAATATCTTTGTCATTAGTCCCCCTCCACTTCATGTTGGTGTTTATAAATCGGAAATAAAACAGTTCTGATATTGGATTCAAAATCAGTCTCCTCGAATAAACTTTTTCTACTAAAGCATAGCTGAAAATATCCATTTGCCGATTCACCCGGATAACCAGGTCTACCGTTCCAGATAGCACTGGCACTACCTCTTCCTGCTTGCAGAGCAGCGTCTTCGTCTTTTTTCAGCAGTGTTGACTGATATTTTTTCATATATTTATCTGCTGATCGTGGGAAAAAAGCCAGTGGTTGGGATAAACCCGAGAAGTATATTCCTAATAGTTGCTTCAAATAAATTTCAGGGTTGTCTATCGGTTCAGTGTGGTAAATCTCAACATTCCCCGTTTTGCTTTCTTTACCAATTAAAATCGATTCAGTGGGATAACCAGACGGTTTTAGAAAATTGATCACTAAATGCTCCAACCAGTTTCGCATCCGATCTTTAACTTTCACACTGGAATGACGATATCGCACTAGATGGTTTTCCAAAGCCGTGTTAATCGTTCCAGTTAGAGTGAATTCATCAATGGTTATTTCAAATGGATAAAGATCGTTAGATTGTTGATCAATATAGTCTTTAATCTCTTCCCGAAATACGGCTAGTTCCTCATAGGTGTTGTCAAACAAACGCTCACCAGGCAATGCATGTGGTAGTAATCCCTGGGATTTCGTGATTCGTTTAGTGATACCCTTTGGGATTGAATGGTTGAGACTATTTAAAATATCACCTTCCACTGAATATTTAGATAAAAAATCAAAATTAAAAGGTTCATTCTCATCTTGTGCTTCTTTTTCACCATCCAGACGAATCTTTAAACAGTGATTCAATAAAAACTTAATCGGGTTATCGAAAAAGTTCACTAGTTGTTGAATGGAAATGGTTTTAAATGTTTCATCTGCAACAGGTAGTTTTAAATCAAAATCAGATCTTGTTTCTTTGTTTGGTTTTTTCAGCATACCCGCTGCTGCCAGGTTTTGATCTGAAAAGCTTGTAAAACCTTCCTGTTTGGAAAAATTCCTGGGGCTAAAGGCCTGCAACGGATGGTTAATAACGATACGTTTTAACTGGGATTTATCCAGATATCCGGTTTGAATATAATCAAGAAGCTCTAAAAGTAATGTTGAGGGAGCCAGTAGCGAGTTATCCTTGATGCTTTGACCGATATAACTTAAATAGAGCGTTTGTCGAGCACTAATCAAGGTTTCCAGAAATAAATACCGATCTTCACCCTTAACTGAACGATCTCCTTTTTTGCTTTTTCCAGATAAGTTGAAGCTGATGTTTTTTTCAATTCGGGGAAAGGCTTTATCATTCATCCCGATCAAAGCAATAATTTTAAATGGAACACTACGCATGGGTTTCATGGCAGCAAAAGTGACTCCTTGTCCGGTAAAGCCACTTTCATTAAGAATTTTATTAAATTCCGATTGGAAAAAATCCAGTAATCCATCAATGCCAATCTTAGGTGTAAAATTCGTTTCAATCTCAATATTTTTCAATCGGGAAATGGATTCTCTGATCAGATGGATTTCATTAGTCCAATCAGCCTGATCTTTAAAAAGGGACTCAATTACCCAGTCAAAATAAAGGTTCCACTCATTTAAGGTTCTTTGTTGATAAATACTATTTTCACCGTTGATAGCCATTGAGGATAAAATATTGAAATAATCCAGAAATCGCCCAAATAGAATGGCATTATTTCCCTCAATATGATCGAAGGGTAAAATATCATGCCGGCTGGAATTTTCCCGCAATAGATGATGATCTAACCCTGGCATACCAAAACCAGTTACAATGCGATCAATACCATACTGCCAGGTATTCTCATAGGTATTGGGAACGCCTTTCTTTTCACGGAATTCACCATCAATTCCCCAACGCACGTTAACTGCTTCCAGCCACTCTTTAATTAAGTTTAAATCATTATCTGTGAGCTGGAACTTCTCTTTAATGGCCCTGGAAGCCATCAGTGAAAAGATATCAATCAAGGTAAATCGTCCCTGAACCACCTCAAACAGTTTTAAAAAATATTGGATAACCACGCTCTCTTTAACGAATACCCGGTCAGTTATTGAATAAGGAATATAGTTTTTTTCATTCGGATCTTTCGGAAATACTGCCTGGATTAAGGGTGCGTAGTGATCGATATCCGGTGTCATCACCAGTACGTTTTCCGGATTAATGTCATCATTGGAAAATATTTTCAACAGCGCGTCTTTGAGCACTTCAATTTCCCGCATAGGTGAATGACAGGAATGAAATTGGATTGAGTAATCATCTTCAGCAATAAGTATTTTTTCTGTTTCAGAATTGTTTTCTGGGTTTTTTAGGTAAAAAATATCCTTTTGGATACTACTTAACAATGTGATGCGTTCAGATTCATTCAATGAGGAGTCTTGGTTGTTAAACATTTCCTTTTCATTCACAATCCGCAAGTTAATTAAAGAATTACAAAACTCCTGCCCATATTCTCCCCAGGATGCCAATAAAGAATTCGCTTCAGGGAAATATTGATCATGGGTCGGAGTCTCAGATTTTTTCAGTAACTCTTTCATCATCCTTTTTTCAGAAAACAAATCACCCCAGAAAAGAGGTGACGGGTTTAGATGATAAAAATGAATGTCAATTAATCGGCTCAAGCCTGCTAATACATCCAGATGAAGTGGTGGTAGATAAGAGATCCCAAAAAAAGAGATGCGTTCAGGGATCTTTATCAAAGGCATTTGAATTTTATTCAGGTTATCTTTGAATTGTTCTTGAACCATATATTTTCGTTTACTTCGAACCTCAATCGGGAGAGATCTATAAAGCTTGGCTTGCCAGACATTATCCTCTCCGTCTTCCCATGCTTCCATAATACCGGGACGAAACATGTCATATTGGTCAAACAGATGGCTCAGTTGCGCAGCTAACTGAAAAGATTTCAGCTCTTTATTGATATCTTGATAGCCTTTAAGCAGCTTAAATTCGGGTTCGTCAGGGATAGAAAGAAGCTGATCAAAAAGGTACCACTGCAGTTGATCTGTATCCCAGATATTTTTATAGTCCGGAATGACCTCTTTGTAAGCCATTTGCAACAGCTCATTAGGAAACAAAAAGCGCGTATTAGCTGAAATACCGTTCTTAAGGGTCAGTTGATGAGATATCCAGCGTTGAATTCCCGGATGTTGAACGACGATCAACTCTGTTGCTAAAGGATTCACCAAGGGCATCTGCAAAACCTTTTCCCCCAGGTGCTCTATTAAAGTCTCTTGTCTGTTACTGGTGTACAAATTAAAACTTGGCATCGTTGTTTATGATTTGGGTGGTAGTAGAATAAATGCGGTTCAATTCTAATTTTTTATTAATTCAATCATTTATTGATTAATTCTTGTTCTTTGTGATCTTTTCTCCCCAAAAAATTTCAGTTATTTGGAGAGAGATATCAAAATTGATAAAACAGTTCACCTTTCCATAGTCGGTGTTTACATAGAAGGTTAACAACTCCGATGTCTGAAAAATAAAATTTAGAGGCTCTGATTGTACGGCGTTTAATTCTTATGCGACAAGAGGGTAGGAAAGAGGCCATGAGTGTGTCCTCCAATATCTCAAAATATGATTGGACCGTATTGGATGAAACACCACAGTCTCTGGCAATAGTTGAATAGTTGACAATTTCTCCATCGGATAGTGCAGATGCTGACAGGAAATATTAAGACGCTATTCCAAGCAATATATCAGGATTTCCAGTTAGACTCGCTTGAACAGTACGCCCCATAAAAAGAGAATTTCCGTCAGCTAAATGAACAATACTATCCTCAATATTAAACTCAATCGTTTTTCGACTGGTTCCAGCCATGCGCCCCAGCTCCCAGATTTGCGATTTTAAAAAATCAATGGTCCATTCTTCAGCTTCTCGAATCTGATTGAAGAGTTTACCACCAACAACACCTTCCACTATAAACCGTCCACTTTGATCTGGACGAATCAAGGCTTTTTTACGAATAAAGATCTGGCTCGTGATTGCTCCTATTGCATTTGCCACATCTGCATCTTTGGGAATCACAACTTCAGCATTCAAAATTTCTGCGGCTTTAGGGAGAAAATAGTGAACAGGGGCTCCAATTCCGATAATGGGAAGATTGAGTTTTGCTTGAATTTCATATGAAGATTTCTCCCCGGACAAAATTCTTTCCATCAAATGAGCACACATTGGGCAATCGTTTATAGTGTCAACATTTATGTCGTAAGACAGTTGCTTTCTAAACATCTCCAATGCTAGTTTTTTTTCCACTTCACCAATCAAATATGGTGTTAGTTCATCAATGGGTTGTCGAGACAACTTACTGATGATATGCAACATTTCCCTGGCTGGTTTTGGATCCCATTTCTTAAAAGATCCGGCAACATGTAAAAGATCGGTGGGTGTTAGCCCACAACGTTGTACCAAACCACTACCTTCCAAACGGTCAAATTTAAGAAATTGAACCGAAATGATATCCAGTTTTTTTGTAAGCTCCTCCAAAGTATGGGCCCTTTGCGACAAAATATTCAGAATTGCTGTTTCCTGCTCTGTGGGCTCAAAAGCGGGATGATCACCCATTGCGACTAAAATTTGTTGAGAGAAGGCAACCGTTGGTTTCTCTTCCACATGAGCTTTCATTGTATAAAGCGCCGCTTCGATTCCTTTCGGAAACTGGGCATTCGCCCAAACCAAGGGTGCCACCCGCCGGGGACCAATCGCAAAATTATCTTTTCCCTTAAAAATCAAACTGTCTCCACCAAGTCCTTCAGTACGCATATCCAGTGCCCGCACATGCGTAACATATCCACCTACATGGGCACCTCTTTCACATACATTCACCAATCCATTATGAATATCTGCTGTGTCGGTAGTTGTACCCCCCATATCAACGACCATTGCCTCTTCCAAGCCAGTTAGAAACTTGGCCCCGGCAACACTGGCAGCCGGTCCGGATAAAATAGTTTCTACTGGTTTTCCTTTAGCCATTTCAGCAGACATCAAGGTTCCATCCCCTTTTACCACCATTAAAGGGGCATGAATCTTTTGCTTAGCCAAAACACCTTCCAATTCATGAAAAAACTTCACCATACGAGGAATTGTGCGGGCATTTAAAACCGCAGTTTGTGCTCGAACAACTAAATTAAGCTGATCAGAAAGCTCATGGCCGCAAGAAACAATCATACCGGTTTCTTCAGTAAGAATATTCTTGACCACTAGTTCATGTTCCGGATTGATGGCTCCGGCTAATCCTGAGACAGCAAAAGCATTTACACCGTCTTTCTGAACCATGTCTCGAGCCACCTGACGGATTTCTTCGACATCCACCGGTTCCAATTCATAGCCGTCCATATCCATCTGCCCCGATACAAAAACGCACGGTTTATGACTGAATAGATCCCGGGAAGCATCATTGCCAGTCATTATAATCAATCCAGTCTTTTGACCTTCCCCCTCAACGATGGCATTGGTTGCTAATGTAGTTGAGACTGCCACCAATTCCACTTTACTTAAATATTCCAGCGATAGACCTGAAATGGCTTTGTTTATTCCAATGGTAAAATCCCATTTAGTCGTCAAAGCTTTATTTTTACTGACTATTTCCCCTGTTTTATAATCATGGATCACAACATCTGTATAAGTACCTCCTGCGTCAATTCCCAATCCATAATGAATATTCAGTTCATTTTGTTCTTCCTCAAATTGTATAAACGATCGCTGAACAGGTTGGTCTCTGTTAGTCGCTTTTGATTTAGGTAAGGCAGCGATACCATTTTCAACAGCAGAATAAACAGTTGTATAGTTAGGAGGAACGACCAGAATTTCATTCGTTGTCTCTTCTGTCGTTAATAATTTTGTCAGTAGATCTAATTTTCCTGCGATATTTTCAAATTTCCAGCCATGTTTAGCGGCCATGTTTTTGGCATGTTGTTCATATTTTTTCTTGTTACCGATACCAGTATCGATAAAAGCAGCGCGTTGATAATTTTGATGCCAACTACTAAAAAAATCAATAATGTTGTCGCCTGATTTTTTCCCATAACGTTCCCTCAATTCACTGCAACCCATTGCTTCTGATCCCACCCAGACTTTATCTTCTTCCTTATTATCATTGATTTTTTCCGTATACCAACCTGCTGAAATATAAAAAGTTCCGGGAGCTTTAGTAAATTGATCTCTATAGGCCTGATCACTGCCCAAAAACAAAGCAATACAATCATGAACCCGTGGGATTACCAAAGGAACACTCCTGGCCTGGATATTAACAGTTCCTTTTCCACAAATACCATAACCGACAATAATCCGGGAACAGTTTTGATCCGCTTCAACCTCATCAATAGCAGCTTGTAATCGACGCCTTAATTCATCCGGCCGGTCATGTAAACCACCGGGAAGGAACTTTTTTTCCAATGTCAGGTTATTCTTCTTGGCAATGTTATGGATGTCGGGACCAAGTACACCACAACCAATGACATAAACACTCTTTTTCTTTGACATTCCTTCCTCCCTGATTTTCTTTTAAATATAAGCTAAATAATCACTTTATAAACTTATCAAGTTGATACTAAATAACATTTTGATCAGTCAATCAATATGATTACTAATATTGATTTAAAAAGACAACTGATTATTGTTACCAAAGAAAACCAGGGGACCTTGTTGACACGTTGAAATGAGTACAAGAAGAGATACCAGGTGATATTACGCTAGATTATATTTTGAAATCAGTGGGTAATCGTTTTTGAAAAAATATGAATGACAACCACTCCGGAAATGATTAAACCCATTCCTATCACTGCCGCTACGTCCAGAATTTCTTTATATATAATTGCCCCTACCACAGATACCAGAACAATACCTAATCCAGACCAGATAGCATAAGTAATGCCGATAGGGATACTTCTGAGAACTAAAGTCATAAAATAAAATGATGTTCCATAACCAACTACAACAATTATACTGGGAAACAACCGGGTAAACTCAGCTGATGCTTTTAAAGAACTTGTTGCTGCTACTTCAGCTATAATAGCTAAAGCGAGATATATATATGCCATTGACAATCTCTTTGAAATTTCAGGGGAAGTTATATAAATTGTTTTTACTCTCTAATAAACCCGTCGGAAACAAAATTTGCAAACCATTGAAGAGAGATAACTGTTTGAACCATTTGAACAGCTTACATTATCTTTTTAATTATTTTATAACAAGTCAACAAGGTCTCTACCAATAAATCGCAATATCGCAACTACGTCCCTAATTTTATTAATTAATAATTGACACTCCCCAATACTCTTGTTAGTGGAATATAAAACCTCAATTTCGATGGTAAAATCTAAATCGGTCAAAGGTTGAAAATGGCGATAACGGTTGAAAATGGACTGGATTTAATTGAAAAAAAAATGTTCAAAAAAGCTACTTTAGAGCTTAAATTAGCCTTAAAGAGAGATAGCAGCGCTTTTGAAAAAATCATTAAGCAATTTGAGCAATATCTTAAATCTAATAAATTAGAAGAGGCTTTAGTACTAGGGAAAATTGCTTTAGACCAAAAACCGGATAATTATCAACTAGCGAACGATCTTGGAAACTGTGCCAGAAAAAATAAAGAACCTAAACAAGCTGAAACATTCTATACCAGCTCAATTGAAGTAAAAAAAGACTTCGACCCCGCCATATATAATCTAGCTGCCTGTCAAATGAGAATCGATAAATATGATACTGAAATTGAAAAGATCATTCAGGCCTATTCTAAAGATGATAATTTTTTATTACCGGATTGTTTTGGTATAGATGAGAAAAATAAGGATGCTGTCATCAAGCAAATATTACAAAAAGAAAACGATTTTCTACAAAGGGAAGAATTTCAAATCATGATGTTAAAAAAGGAGATGTCGGTTCAATCAGAGGAGTTAGAAGATTTTCAAATCATGATGCTGAAAAAAGAGATGTCGATTCAATCAGGAAATCCAAATGAGCCAGAATCAATAACGAAAACAAAAAAGGAATTAGCAGAAAATCCTGAATTGGATGACGCAGTCCCAAAAAATGTTGACTTGTATTTAAAAGAAACCATTAAAGATAAATGGAATACATTATCTGATAGTGAAAAAGTCAGACTTAAAAATACTGTTTATTATTCCGGAATAACTGCCTTACAAAATAATGATATTGAGTTTGCTAAATTTTGTTTTGATCGAATCTGCGCAACTCCCTACATTGATATGTTGAAGGCCATTGTTAACTATTTAACTGGCAAAACCAGGGAAGCTTTTTCAACTTTAGAAGATGTACTGAACAGTACCCCGGAAAATCGATATTATAACATCAATCTTGGTTTAATGTATTTTAAGGAAGAAAACAAACTCAATGCAGTAAAATTCCTTTTGAAAGGTGCAATTTTATTAGAAAAATTAGATGGCATGCACAAAACTTCAGAATTAAAAAAAGCAGCAGATGAAAGTTTTAAAGCAGAGTCATTTGAAAAAGCGCTCATTTATTATGAATCTATCAAAGAAGAAAATATCACTGAATCAGATTGGCTGAATTTAAGTACAATTTATTTTAAAAAAGACTGTTTTGAAGATGCCTGCTCAGCTTCTAAAAGAGCTTTAAAACTGAATAGTAGTTGCAGTGAAGCTCAAAAAATGCTGGATGCTGTTCACGATAGATTTTTTGAAGCTGGCGAAAAAGAATATGAAGAAAATAATTATCTGGATGCTGTTATAAACTATGAAAAAGCGCTGACAGCCATCAGAAAATCGGAAACACTTTTAAAAGCCTCCCGGACCTATCATCACTTAAACCAGACCAACAGTTCTTTTACGCTTAAGTCTGAATACAATCAGGCGATGGTACAGATAGAAGAAGAAAAAAAGGAAAAATTGTGGCAAGAACATTTGGAGAATGGTAAGGCCAGTTTACAAAAGAAAGATATTAATAGTGCCATAAAATTCTTTGAAGCAGCCATGACTTTAAAAGTCGAAAAAGAAGCCGTCAACTTCCTGACTAAAATATACAAAAAATTAAACCGTTCACAGGCACTACATAAAGTAACAACCCGCTGGAATATTGAAAAAAGACTACAAGCTAAAATCGCAAAACAAAAAGTAGTTAAATAAACTATCCCGCCACAAGCGGACGGGGTATCCACATTAACTGTAGAATAGCTGCATGTCATTTCGAACACTGAATTGCGATACTCTGGCCAGAATGAGAAATCTTTTTAATTTCAATAAGATCTCTCGTCGCAAGCTCCTCGAGATGACATGAGCCAAGAAATTCTTTGTTTCTTCAGGTATGGAAGCTGAGAAAAATTGAAATTTTGGTTAGAATTTGAGATCTATAAATACACTCCATCACTATTTAGTGTCTGAACGAAAAGTAGGTAATTTGGGGACATGTACATTTTTTGGTAAAGGTTCAATCTTTTAGATACCAGATTGTTACGTGTACCCAAATTACCGGATTATTAGCAAACAAAGTTATTCTCGGCCAGACACTATTTAATAAAATTTACTGTTAGTTTTCTGAAAATACCCGGGGTAAAATTCCAGGGAATGGAAGATAAGACAGTGATTAATACAATATGGCTATCAAAATATTGAGAGGCAATCACTATGGCCAGTGCATTATTCATGTAGGTTTTTGAAACAGATACCGCAATTTTATTACCTCTATTTGACCGCCACATCATTAGTACACCCACCATAAAAAACATCAGAAACATCAGAAACAGCCAAAACACAATGTAAAGAAACAAACTGAGATCAGATTGAATAATATGGCTATGGGGTGAAAAGCCAATATAACCAAGTGAAGCGATTAATATAATGTTGATTCCACTAAGATAACGGATGCTTTTATCAATATAAGCCGCGCAGAAATACTTTATACCCTGTGATAATGCAACGGGTACCGCAATCAGGATAAAAAGCAGTTTTGCTAAAGACAACAAGTCCAGTTGTATCGAGGATGAAATCGTATAATAAAACAATAAAGGGATACTAATGGGGGCAATAAAATATAAGACAATTGTCATGGAAAGACTTAAAGCTGTATTTCCACCAAAAATATCTGTAAATGCTGGAGAAGCAACACCCGGTGGTACACAAGCCAACAACATTAATCCTACGGCTAAGGTATAATCAAATCGGTAAAACAGTAAAAACACCAGCAACGGAAGCATAATCATAAAAACAGCGGCAATATACACCATTAATCCGGGTTTTGAGGCATGTTTAACTACCTGCGGAATATCAACTTTTAAAAAAGTTAATGTTAGAATAATAACTAAGATAACAGGTAATAATGATTGCATTTTGATTCCGGGTTCCGGCCAGATAACAGCCAGAGCCAAAAATAGTATTAAAACAAAACCAAAATATTTTTCTATGAGTGAGATCATTAATTGTTGAATTTGAATGGTTAAATAAATCTAATGTGTATTTCATCAGCTAAACAAAGTATTCAACGATTTCCGGAATTAAGTCATCCAAAAACGGATTTTTTTAACTCCCCGGACAAGTTTGCCAGCAAGGTAAATCACTTGATCAATGTTTGGTTTGGGCGTAAGGTTTAAGTTATTTAGTGTCTGAACAAAAAATAGGTAATTCGGGGACATGTACAATACTTAGTAAAGACTTAACCATGAAATACCAGATAGTTACGAGGATCGTGAGACTTCGTAGCGATACCCCTAATTACCGGATTGATGCATTTTCGTTCAAGGACTATTTAGAAAAGACATGAAATTACACACCAGGTTTTTAGAAACTTGTGAAACCTGCAAATCTGAGTTTTAAATATGAGAGTCCTGGTCATTGAAGATGATAAAAAAATAGCCGCTTTTGTGGAAAAAGGTCTCAAAGAAGCCGGCTTCGCTGTTGATGTCGCCCAGGATGGATTAGACGGACTACATCTGGGACTCAGCGAGACCTATCATGCTGCCATCGTGGATATCATGCTGCCTGGTATCGATGGTTTAACATTGATTGAAAAACTGAGGGAAAAAAAAATCAATACCCCTATTATCATTCTCAGTGCCAGGCACACTGTTGATGATCGCATCCAGGGACTACAGAAAGGGGGTGATGATTATCTGGTCAAACCGTTTCTGTTTTCCGAACTCCTGGCCAGAATTCAGGCTTTAATCCGTAGATCCAGCCGAGTTGCTGATCCATCAGCTTTAGAAGTAGGCGAGCTAAAAATCGATTTACTGTCCCGGGAAGTGCACCGTCAACATGAAAGTATATCATTGCAGGCAAGGGAATTTGCCTTATTGGAATATCTGATGCGCAATAGCGGTAAAATAGTTTCTAAAACAGCCATTCTTGAGAATGTTTACGATTACAGTTTTGATCCCCAAACCAATGTGGTTGATGTCCTGGTTTGTCGACTAAGAAATAAAGTGGATAAA
>Ga0233437_1002674_pt1 | contig 25922 bp, 26 predicted proteins | sample SI_122_August201_FD_182714 | JGI IMG/M metagenome (GOLD analysis project Ga0233437, IMG submission 182714) | Seawater microbial communities from Saanich Inlet, British Columbia, Canada - SI_122_August2016_200_MG | ecosystem: Environmental > Aquatic > Marine > Inlet | place: Canada: British... | reverse complement strand
TGAGTCATCGGCCTGTGTTTCATGCAGCTGCTGCGACAAAGCGTGTGAGTCCAAAGCCATCACCAACGGCAAAGTCAAACCCGAAGACTGTCTGCTGTGTGGTGAATGCATCCGTGTGTGCCCGACAGACGCACTCAGTGTGTGTGGCAAAGGTCAAGACAAGGCCTACTCTGGAGTAGCGAAGAGCACGTAGTCTAGATTGTGGCTCCAATCGTTTGCGCGAACACGGTCTGCCATCTCGGCAATGCCAGCAAGAGGAATCGTCTGAGCCGTCATTTTCCCGGCAAGACGACTTGCGAAACCCCAGGATTCAGCGAACGCGAACCAATCACTAGGCTCGGTATTAGAGTCGTTGTCTGGGAACCCCTCCTCAAGCGTTGCGCTTGTGTGGATTTCGGATTGGACATAGGCCAGATCACAGTTGAGGCGCGTCCAGAGCCCCGCGGTTTTTTGGAATCCGTCATAGGCTTGACGGATATGGGGTTTGTCCGGCGCTACTTGCACGTGATCCTGCGCGGCAAAAGGAAGCAGTACACGTAGTTCGGGAAGCTGTGCGCCAATGGCCTCGTAGTTGTTCACTGTAATGCGATAGGCCCAGAAATCGCCGGTCTGTTGTGGCGTAGCCAGATCTCTAGGCCATGTGCTCATCGTTAAAGCGCCGTTATCAAGGAATGCCTGCGTCAATGCATGTGAGAACCAACGCTTTCCATTGATATTGGGTCCCTTGTCATCGAGCACGTAATCCATGCCGCCAAGCACGCGGAATACAGGCCGGCCTTCTGGATAATCGCTGTTCTGAATCCAATCCAACGCCGAATAGTCCATGGCAATACTCGTAGGCGTGTAGCCAGAAGCGTCATAATACGGATTGAACACGGGATTGCGTTGCTCATCGAAATGCCCTATCTCCAGTGGATACATCTCGGCCATCGTCGGATTCTCTCGTCCTACGAAGTACTTCAACCCCTGCAACGATTCACCAAAATAGGCCATGACATTGGTGGCAACCACACCGGCGTGGGATGAGGCGAACAGGCCGACATTATCGTAGAGAGGTTCGATATCGAGCAACTCATGCAAGAAGAGCCCCCGATTGTCTGGAATGATCCCAAGTGCAAAACGAATCGTGTCCCTCAATGCAGCTAGGCTATCGGGGCCGCCGAAATCGTAGCGGCCATCACTCGCAATGCCGGTTTCAGAATCTCGTTTTCCCGGCCACAGATGAGATACGGCAATCGCTCCCACATCAGTGGGGTTGTACACCAAGTGAAAGGGGGTGGTCGGTTCGTTGTACTTCTCCACAAACCAGGTCGAAGCAACCACGACGATGGGTGCTGACTCCCTGTATCGAGGAGATGCCGGAACATCAATCCGTACGGCCACCAAGCCGGTCTCCTCACACTCGATGTGGGCATAGACGACATCTGTGGACTGACAGTCCTCTGAGCATAAGCCGGATGAACGTTCGACGTCATCGCACACTCCATCGCCGCACCGTGCTTCAGCAAAAACCGTCAGGCCGACGGCAAACACGCAGCAGAGACACAATACAAGAATTCGTGACATGGGCTATCACCCTCCACACGCCATTTTACAGGGATCATGATTCCGGAGATGTCGTTGAGCCCTACGTCTTCATCATCGTGAGCAGCATCTTGAAGGGCTGCACAGCTTTCAGCGCATGAGGTTCGTTGGCAGGCATGTTTAGGAGCTCGCCAGCCTTGACGACATGGGTATCCTGATTGACGCGAATCTCGGCATTGCCGTCGAGGATGTGCACGAGAGCGTCAAAGGGTGCTGTATGCTCACTCAGTTCTTGCCCCTTGGCGAAGGCAAACAAGCTCACATTTCCCGCGTCCGACTTGATGAGAGTGCGACTAACAATAGCGTCATCTTGGTATTGGATGGCTTCGACAAGATTCATCGGTTCTGTTTTGTGCTGTGTCATAGTCTGTCCCTTTCGTGCCTAAGTTTTGCCGATCCATTGTATCCATCATGGTTCTTGGTTGAGAATCATCAAGCGGACCTGGAGAATCGAGCCGGAGGACACGATGACACAAATCGCCATCACACGTGCAGTCAGTGCAAGCCTTGGCCAGTGCGAATTGACGCACCAGGATCGGATGTCCATCGATCTGGATCTCGCTCGCAAACAGCATGCTGAGTATGAAGCGTGTCTTGAGAGCCTAGGGTGCGAACTGCTCCGACTTCCCGAGCTGCCCGCGCTTCCAGATGCTGTGTTTGTTGAAGACACGGCGGTTGTGCTGGACGAAGTCGCTGTGATCACGCGGCCTGGCGCTGCTTCGCGGCGACCAGAGATCGAATCGGTCGCTGGTGCTTTGAAGCCTTTTCGAACCCTATTGCAGTTTGAGTCGCCGGGAACCGTGGATGGCGGAGATGTCCTCGCCATAGGCAAGGATATCTATGTGGGCCTCTCCAGCCGATCCAATGAGCAAGCTGTCACACAGATGCGCGCTGAGCTTGCCGTCTATGGGTACAGCGTTCACGGCGTCGAGGTCAGTGGATGCCTTCATCTGAAATCTGCTGTCACTCTTGTGTCTGCAAACACCGTCCTCGTCAATCCAAACTGGATTGATCCCTGCTCATTCGCCAAACACAGGACCATCGAGGTTCATCCTGATGAGGTCTATGCTGCCAACGGCCTGCTTATTGGAGAGACTGTTATCTACCCCACAACCTTCCCAAGAACGGCAGAACGCTTGAGCAAGCAAGGGATCGGCATCGAGTCGGTTGACTTGTCTGAAATGGCCAAGGCCGAAGGGGCTGTGACTTGCTGTAGTCTCGTGTTCACGCATTCATAGTCAAGCCTCTGCGGCTCGAAGGAGTGGAGACGATGAGAATCCCACGATTCAAACTGGAGCGATTCTTCGCTGACTACGAGTTCAATGTCGAGCATTTACTCTGTGGGTCGGACTGCGAATCTGTGTCGATTGCAGAATTGCTCTCTCTAGAGCCCGGCGCCGAAGCCCAATTCCATAGGCATTGGCTAGGCTATACGGAATCCGATGGCAGCCCTCTGCTGCGCGAAGCAGTTTGCAGACTCTACGAAACGATGGCCCCTAGCGACATCCTGGTCCACGCGGGAGCTGAAGAGGCGATCTTCACTCTGATGAATGCTGTCCTTGAGTCGGGCGATCACATCATCGTTCACTCGCCTTGCTACCAATCGCTGGCTGAGATTGCGCGAACCATCGGATGTGAGGTCACATTGTGGGGTGCCCAAGAAGCCGCAAATTGGGCTCTTGATCTCGATGAGCTTCGCGATGCCATTTGTAGCCGCACCAAGCTCATCGTCGTCAATCTGCCACACAATCCGACCGGCTATTTGATGACTCAAAACGAATTCCTCCAAGTCAGCGACATAGCACGAGACAACGACATCCTGCTATTGTGCGATGAGGTCTATCGAGAGTCTGAATATGAGCCAAGCGATCGCCTGCCAGCTGCTTGCGATCTGGGGCCGCACGCCATCTCACTGGGCGTAATGTCAAAGACCTACGGATTGCCCGGATTGCGCATTGGTTGGCTGGCAACAAGGAATGCAGAGGTTCTTCGACAAGCCGCTGAGATGAAGGACTACACCACCATTTGCTGTAGCGCGCCGAGTGAATGGTTGGCCACACTGGCGCTGCGCCATCGTCAATCGTTGATTGACCGCAATCTGGAGATCATCCGCTTGAACCTGAGGTTGCTCGATGCTTTTTTCGAGGATCACGCCGGAGCCTTCTCATGGATCAGGCCAAAGGCTGGCGCCATTGCCTTCCCAAAATTACTTGACGGCGACATCGATGATTTCACTCGAAATCTCGTTGCGAGGGCCAGTGTCTTATTGCTTCCTGGCTCCCTATTCGAAGATCCGAACAACCATTTCCGAATCGGCTTTGGCAGGCGGAGTTTTCCTGAGGCGCTATCAAAGTTGAATCTGTTTCTCATGAACCCGGTATGAAAGCGCTCTCAAACCATGGTCCCGCTGGAATTTGTGGAGTAAGGTTTTCGCAGGAAGGATGGCCAAACCATGTCTCGGGATAGCAGCAATCTCGTTTGGATCGACCTCGAAACAACAGGGCTGAGCGTCGGCAAACGTGTCATTCTGGAAATCGCCTCCATCGTCACAGACAAAGATCCTCGAATCGTTGGTGAGGGGCCAACGCTAGTCATCTATCATCCCGACGAGGTGCTAGAGAGACTCGATCCGTGGTGTGCTCAACAACATGGACCCTCTGGACTGCTCGATGCTTCAAGAGCTTCCGACATCTCGCTTCAAGAAGCCGAGCAGCAAACGCTCACCTTCATCCGCAGACATGCGCATCGCAAGGTTTCGCCGCTATGCGGCAATTCCATTCTGCTTGATCGGCGATTTCTTATGCGCTACATGCCAGATCTAAGCGACCACCTCAGTCACCGCAATCTTGATGTCAGCACAATTAACGAGCTCGTCGCTCGCTGGTATCCGGGAACCTTGGAGCGACTGGACAAGGGTGTCCGGCACCGCGCCATAGACGATATCCTCTCTTCAATCGAAGAATTGAGGTTCTACCGCCAACGCGTATTCAAGCAGTAGGGGTGTTGTTCGTTGATCCACGTGCGCCCAAGCACGGGCTTTGTTGACACCATTCAGGGGACTCTCACAGCGCACTCCGCTCGAATCCGCTATCTCACGTGCATTTCAGGCGAATTTCATTGACCACTCCAAAGGCATTGGGAAGATAGGTCTAGGTTGCGTGTCCAGCTACAACTTGCACTCACGGAGGTTCGATGATTAGCAAATGGTGCCGCGCTGCAATTCTCGTTCTATTGTGCTTCCTGCCGCTTTCACTTGTCGGCTGCCTTTCTGATGCTCCTGAAATCACGGCTGAGGACGTTGACATAGCAACCGTCATTGCCTGGGTTGAAGAAGAAGCCTTCCCCTTGGAGACGACAGAACTGGTGGACGACACGTCGGACCTTGAATGGCTTCGTGAAGCCGTCGGTGATGCAAGAATCGTCGGGCTCGGCGATCAAACCAATGGAACCAAAGAGTCGATAACCCTGAGCAACCGAGTCATCGACTTCTTGCTTAGGGAAATGGAGTTCTCTGTCATTGCCACAACCTCCTGTTCATGGGGACATTCGCTAACAACAGATCGCTATATCTCAGAAGGCAAAGGCCGTTCGCGAGGGGCGCGCGAGGCGTTTGTTCCTCCATTCGACCTCAGTGTGACAATCCTAGACTTCCTGGTTTGGGCAAGAAGATTTAAAGTCCATCAACCCGAGGTCCCATTGCATTTGCTGGGCGTCAATCCACTGTCCCCACACCAGAGCTTCGAGTGGTGCAAGAACATTCTTCTCGGAGCTGGATGCACATTTCCTCAAGCCACGCTGCGGATGATTGAGCGACTTGAGTATGTCTATTCCAAGATGTGGGGAGATCAAGATGAGCAAAGCAAGTACTTCGCACAGGCTAGCGAACTCATGGACAAAATCCAGGAACTTCTTCCCGATTACGAAGACAAGCTATCAGAGTGGGAACGATCCATCATTGAGCGGATACCGCGCTCACTTGCGCAATTAGAGGAGTATCTCCTGATAGCCAACGATGAGAGCGAACCCAACGACGCCGGCTGGCGCCAACAGGCATTTGATTTCTACAACCAATGCACGGCCGAGAACATGTCCTGGTGGCTGAATACGCTCGGCGAAGATGCCAAGGTCATCATATGTGGACACAACAGCGAGATCGCGAAGCATTGGGCAGAAGCCGACGTGACACCACTTGGACAGCGTTTGAGCGAATCCTACGGGAAGAACTATGTCTCGTTTGGGTTCTCGGCAGGCGGCGGAATCGTTTACGCTCTCCAACGAGAGGGCGGGGATTTCTTGGGCTATGGACCGGGGGTCGTACCTGAACCCATTCAGGATAGCTATGAATCTGTGCTGTGCAATACGTCATTCACAGACTATGCGCTCGATCTGCGAAGCCTATCCCCAGATTCAGATATTGCCATTTGGATGAATGAATCCCGCCCGTTCAAGGTTCTCGGCGACAACCTCCACACAACACACAGATTTCTTGACACCGCCTACAACACATTTCACACGTTGCCCCGGATGTTCGACGTGCTTCTTCACGTTCAATTCACGCGCGGACTTGACAGAGCTTACTAAGGAGTCGGGGCCAGCACCTTCGTGCGAATGACTTGCCGTACAAGGACTAGCAGGCCCCTCTCGTCCCTGAAAACACAAAGGTTCAGCCGAATCTCATTGGCAGATCTCCTGGCTAAAGCCTACTCTCCAATTGAGTGAATCACGGCCCAGCAATCGGTACCTATGCGAGTGGTATTGGCGGGCTTCCGCACACGATGAAACCCCTTCTACGAAACAGTGCCAGTGCATGGAATGCACTGGCACTGGATACAGCAATCACGTCAGAGTCTTGACTGTTCCACAAACCAAACAGCTACTCTTCCCGTGCATAGAAGTATTTGTCCATCTTCTTCAATGTCTCGACGATTCCCTCCATCAATGCCTCGCGATGGGGGATTGGCAGCGCATAGTAGTCGGGAAACACTTTGGCGAGATGGCTGCGCGATCCAACAAGCAGCTGGAAATAGAGGCTGCGAAGGAAACTGCGCACGTTGAGTCGCGCATTGTTGATCTGCTCATCACAGCCAGCCATCGACACAGTATCGGCCCAATGACTGCCATCCGGCTGGACAGACAGAGACTCCAGCCACTGATTTAGGGAAGAGAAGGGAACCTGATTGCGCCGCAACAAGCTTATCACTGCCTGCACAAGCCGGTTGTCTTCATCAGATGAATACACAGCATCACTCGGCTGGGTCATCTTGGAAGCAATCGTCTCAAGCATGCGCTCTAGCTGTGCTGTATCCAAGTGACGGCTTCGCGCGAAATCGCGAAGTGCATCTGAGATGTGGGCAACAGAGTGTGCCCACCCTGCCTCTGCGACAAATCCTCGCCGATCCTTCTCTCCATCCAATACAGCCAGGGTTTGTTCGTACCATTCGAGAAGCTTGACCTGACTCAGAAAAGGAGTCCGTTCTTCAGATTGGCCCTGCTCATAGCGTTGATCGACAATCACCACCATAGCTAGAACAAGAACGGAGAAGGCTCTCAAGAAGACAGTATCCGTGCCGGATTCTCCAAGCCCGACCTTCAGGTTTGCAGCCATTCTGTCTCCGAGATCAATAAGTTCGCCATCGGTGTATTGCCCGGTCATTCCCCATTGCCAAAGCACTTCTAGGCTGTTCTCACGCAGACCTGCGTCAAGGGATGAAAGGTGGTGCTCGAGTTGGATTGTCATCTCTTCAAGATTCCCGTCTTCAGGAACCTTGTAGTCGTTGTCAACAACAGCTTGGATCGATTGCTTGTTCATGAATGTCCTTTCGGATAAGAGATCATGCAGTGTCCATAGATACTGGAACCGAGTTACCGCACTCTGCGAATGAGAGACGGTATATTCGACAGGTTGTTGAGGGCCGCGATTTTGGCGTCGGAGTGAGTCTACTCGTCTTGCCGGACTTCCTCAATCCAGACACGACCTGTCCTGTCAGCTATGCGCCATGCGCCAATAGTCACTAGTCTGATGAAGATGCGTTCAGCCATACAATTTCTCGGGCACTATAAGCCGCAAAGAACGCGTCGATATCACCGTCTGCATCAAAGTCTCCCACAGCAACAGTTGTGGAACCTCGCTGCCTTGGCGTGGTTGTTGCCTGAGTGAAGATGCCTGTTCCATCATTGAGCCAAACCTGATCCTGGATGTTGCTATTGGCGACAATGATGTCTAAATCACCGTCTCCGTCCAGATCAGCAAATACTGAATCGTAGCTCCATCCCGTAGACAGGGTTTGTCCAGAATTCGTGAATCTCGCGGTGCCGTCATTGATCCAGATCGAATCCGCACAGCCATGGCAGTTGTGCAAAAGGTCGAGATCTCCGTCTCCATCGACATCGCCCAATGCCGCGTTCATGCCATTGAGTCCCGCGGTATCCAAACCGCTCTCGAATGCGACTTCGAATTGTCCTGTTCCGTCGTTGAGAAGCACTACCGACGATTCGCCAAAATCTCGCGGAACAACAGCATCTAGATCACCATCGCCATCCAAATCCCCTATAGCGAATTTCCGGTTGTTCGCGACCTCGAACGTCTGATCTGAAGGATCAAACTGCCCCGTCCCATTGTTGTACCAGATCTGCAAGGGTCCTTGGTATCTGGAGAAGAGTAAATCCATATCGTTGTCTCCGTCTAGATCCCTGATATTCACGCCTGTGTTGGCCCCGTCTGCCAATTCCAGGTCGATAGTCGGGAAGCTCCCCTCACCGTCATTGAAGAGAACAAGGTTCGTCCCGTTGTTTTGAATGAGCACGATGTCGAGAAGGCCATCGCCATTCAAGTCCGCGATGCCTGCGTCTCTGAGATCCAGCCTGGGAAGCTCTTGATCACTCAATGAGAACGCGCCTTCCCCGTCATTGAGGAAGATGCTCGCCGCACGCAGCTTCCGAACGACTAGAACATCTAGATCTCCATCGCCATCCAGGTCACCGACTGCTGAACTCATGCTGGGCGATGGGGAGACAGCCAATTCGGTGTCGATGAAGATAGGCTCGTCGCTGGCAAGACAACAGATGGGCAAGGTCACCGCTGCTAGAAGGCAGATCGTTTGAATCACGAATTTCATCAGGAAACCTCCAGAGAGGGCTGCAAGTGGTTGGTCTAGAATACCGGATATCACCGCCGCAAACCTGTCCCGTTCTCTGCTGTCGGAATCAGTGAACCTGTTGACCCCTCTCAGACACCTACAAAAATAGACTAGTCGAGAGGAGAGGATAGTTGGATTAGCGAACTAGCTCAGCAACCGTCGAATTCTGCGAACCCCCTGCCTTTTAATCTCACCAGTATTCCGGAGAATTTAGCCATGTCTACAACCGGTCTGATCTTATCCATCCTGTGCTCAATCCCCCTGCTCCTAGCGACCCTCTACTTCATCTTCAAGTTTCGATTTCTGCGCCGCCTGAAGCGCCATGCAAGTTACAAAGGCATGGGGCCCGGACTCTCCACAAATCTCCATTTTGTAACCGCCTCTGCTAATACCGCCGAACTGAGAAAGCTGCGCGACGCACATAGCCTCTCGGCTATCGCGGGTACGGGAACAGACGAAGAGCGCGCCGTTCGAATGATGGATTGGGTTCACAACCTCACAAAACGCTCGCCCAATCCACCTACGCCCAAAGAGAGGACGGCAGCAAACCTTATTCACTTGTGTCGCTGCGAGGTGTTGCGATTCAATTGCTGGATGTATGCGACAGTTCTCAACGAATGCCTACTGTCTCTTGGCATCTCCTCACGCCTCGTTCATCTCTGCCCTCCCAAGCAAAACCCCAAGGAAAGTCATTTCGTAATGGCTGTGTATCTTCGAGACGCTGGCAGATGGATCATGCTCGATCCCGACATGCGTGGTTGGCTTTTGAACGAGAAGGGTGAACGACTAGGCATTTCCGAAATACGAGACCGGTTAGTATCCGGCGCTCCTCTTGAGGCCCATGCAGGTGTTGCTATTCAAGGGTTTGATTGGCTCCCGCGCGCTATGAAACAGGCCATCTACAAGACATACATCTCCAAGAACATCTTCCGTATCGCCTGTTCTCGTCAAAGCATGGTGGGCATCGCTGCTCAACGTGCTGGACGAGTGACCTACGAGCTGATTCCTGATGGATATCATTCCGAGTGGTTGGAGAAACCACGCACAACGCCCAAGGGAAACTCGCATGTATATCTCAACAATGTGGTGTTGTTTTGGCAGTTATCTGAATCCGGATCGAGCGAGCCATTGGCCGAGTAACGACATTGTCGACAAGGTCACCTGCCCTGGATAAACGTTTCCTCAGAATGGCCGCAGGGCTGTCGTCATTAGCATAGTCGCTTCCCTTCTTGCCTCGGATCCCTTCTACTGGGTACTCTAATAGGCTCTGTAGGATCGAACTCGATCTTGCATGCTTAGGAAGGGAGTCGCAGTCTTGGCTATTCGCGCAATCATTTTTGATTTTGACGGCCTCATATTGGATACCGAATCTCCTCTGCACACGTCGTGGATGGAGGTTTTCGCACACTATGGCCTCGTCGTTACCCAGGAGGAATGGGCATCACTACTGGGAGCATCGGCTGATGTTCCCGAAGCCTATGAACTGCTAGAAGCGCATCTGGGTAGGCCCTTAGATCGCAAGCGAATCCACGAGCAACGGATGGCTCGAGAGCTTCAATTGCTGGATGAAGAAGACGTACTGCCTGGCGTTCGCGAGTTGATTCACGAAGCCAAGACAGCAAGCTTTGGCCTGGCTGTGGCATCCAGTTCAGATCGAGCTTGGGTGGAAGGGCTTCTCACTAGACACGATCTCATCCAATCCTTCGACACAATTGTATGTGCCGAAGATGTAGCCCAGACAAAACCAGCGCCAGATCTGTTTCTGAAAGCGCTGAAACAGCTGCACGTGGAAGCCCATGAGGCCATCATCTTCGAGGACTCGGAACACGGGGTGAGCGCAGCCAAAGCAGCAGGCATCTTCTGTGTGGCCGTTCCCAACAAGGTTACACGCTGTCTTGCGTTTGCCGACGCCAGCCTAATCGTCACATCGATCGCCGACTACTCTCTTCATGACTACACAGAACGCGCCACTTCAACTCGGTAGCCACTCGCACTAGGGCTTGATCACAGTCCGAACGATACCCGAGAAACTCTCCAACTCATTGAGCGAGTCATTGACAGCGGTTGCGTCGAGCGGAACCTCGCGGGTCACGACAGAGGATAGGTCCAATCGTCCCTGCCGTGTCAGTTCAACAATGGTAGGAAGTTCTGAGAGCAGGTGATCGGAGCATCCAACAATCTCGGCTTCCTTTCCGAGAATTGATCCGTACGTATCAACGACTAGCGGATCTGATGCCAGGCCAACGAGAACGCAGCGGCCTTGAATACCAAGCATCTCTACCGCTTGTCGCATCGTCTTGGCCAGCCCGATCAGCTCCAACGAGACATCAACGCCTCCATCCGTTCTGCGGATGACCTCTTGAACCGGATCAACAACAGACGCATTGATCGGGATAGCCCCGTACCCGGTAGCTGTAGAAAGTTTCGCCTCATCGATATCGATGGCGAATACGGACGTCGCGCCGAATGCCAAGGCTAGCTGTACTGCGGAAAGTCCGAGGCCGCCGACACCAACAATGGCAACACTTTCCCCAGGGACAAGTCGTGCCTTGCTCAAGGCGTGAAACACCGTCGCTGTCGAACACATGAGCACGGCACCATGTTCAATAGGGACTTCTTCTGGCAGGGGGACGGCATTCCGAGCAGGAATGCTAATGAATTCCGCATAGCCTCCGGCAATATCCTTGCCGATCATGTTGCCCTTGCGGCAAAACTGCTCGCGGCCTGTTCGGCACATCGAGCATTCTCCGCAGGTGACTAGATAGTGCAAGGCTACGCGTTGCCCCATCTCCAATCCCTCCACATCGGAACCCAATCGCTCAATCACACCCGCAACTTCGTGCCCTGGCGTATGAGGGAGGGAGCCGACTGATCCGAGCCCCGATCGGTAGTGAACGTCCGATCGGCAAATGCCGGCAGCCTTTACCCGAACGAGAATTTCCTTGGCCCCTACATCCGGAATCGCAATCTCACGTAATTCGAGGGGCTCACCAATCGCCACCAACTGAACGGCTTTCATCGTGCTCACAGAATGCCTCCTTCGGGCTCGATCCGAAGCCATCGTCTCTCACAAACCTAGGCGATTCAACAATTCTGAATCAATCGTTGTCTTGAACCCATGATGATGTTCACTGATGCCTCGATGATTGACACGCAAGCATCCCAAACCTACGGTGGGATGTAATTTCATGTGAGGTGAGTGCTGTGTCTTCTAGAAATCTGATCCGTTCTCTCGCCGTTTGCTTGGCCGTTCTCGTCTCAGCCTCCCTAATGTTGGGAACAACGCTGCTCTCTGAATCGGCCATCGAGATCATTAGAGATGAGTGGGGGATTCCCCACGTCTTCTCCACTTCTGATGAAGGAGCCATGTATGGATTGGGCTATGTCACGGCCCAGGATCGGATGCTGCAGATGGAGTATTGCCGCCGCGTTATCCAGGGGCGGATTTCCGAAATGCTCGGATCCGTTGGCCAAAAAGGCAAGACAACCGTGGATTCGGACATCAAGTATCGCCACTTGGCAACCTACAGAGCCTTGGAGACCGTAGCCGGAAACCTAGACGATCAAACGAAGAGTTTGCTGCAAGCCTATTCAGATGGAGTGAATGCTTATCTTGAATCCACGGCGTCTCTAAATCCTCTCTTTGAGACGTTTGACATCACACCCGAGCCCTGGCGTCCTGTCGACTGCTTAGCTGTATGGAATCGCATCGCCGCCTTCTTCAGTCCCTCATGGACAGGCGAAGCGCGTTTGCTGCATGACTATGAAGACCTGTTGGCGAACGGAATCAGTGAATCCGCTGCTCTGGCTCAGCTATCGAATGAACGAATCATTGATGAGGACGCGGCCGTCGTCCAATACGCCGACGTTGATCCCGCCTTTGTCGAAGCCCTTAATGTCTATGCGGAGGAACTGAACCTTTCACAAGCTCCCCAAATGGACATCATCGCTTGGGACCCCATTCCCAGTTTCAGCCACGCTTGGGTTGTCGGAGGCGAGCGTACGACAACGGGGGCTGCCGTGCTGCATTCCGACCCTCAAACAACCGTGCGCAATCCGTCCGTGTGGTACGAAGCCTATGTTTCTGGAGAGACATTTGCCGCCCGAGGAATTGGCGTAGCAGGGTGTCCAGGGTATCTCATTGGCTGGAATGACTCCGTCGCCTGGGGAGCCACTGCTCTGGGTGCCGATCTTTCGGATACGTTTCGACTCAAGCTATCGGCAACACAGCGCAATGCCTATGTCTATGACGGCAAGACTGTTCCTATCGAGATCCGACAAGAGGCAATCGCGGTTCGAGGAGGTCGGAACATTGCCCTGACAGTAAAAACCACGCCTCTTGGACCCATCGTCAGTGAGCTAATGACGCATCGTCGCGCGGGCGAGGAATACATCCTGAGAACCACGGATCGGCTCGATGACGATCGCCACACTGTGCAAGCCCTGTTCGCCATGATGCGCGCTACAGACGTGTTTACATTCGCTGATGCATTGGAAGGTTGGTCGTCGCCGGGCGTACATAGTTTGTTTGGCGATGCCGACGGCAATATCGGCTATTGGACAAAAGCCGCCATCCCCGTTCGGTCCTCGGAAAGCCTTCTGGGAGGCAGTGCTTCACAGGATGGATCCTCGAGTGACAGCAACTGGGTAGATGTCATCCCTCACGCTCTCTTGCCCCACGTATTCAATCCGTCGTCTGGTGTGCTTTTCTCTGGAAATCACCTGGCAGTCGGAAGTTGGTACCCACTATTCCTAGGCGTCGGAACAGGGGGTTCTGGCGATTCAGAACGTTCGTGGCGATTGCGCGAACTGCTCAGTGGGGATCAGCTGTTCACACCAGAAGATGTGTTGGCCATGCACTATGACACAGTGAATGCCTCTATCCGATCCATCGTTCGAGCTGGAGTTCAGGCAGAATCTATGGGGCAGGATCTCAGCGAACAGGCCGCTAGCACACTCAGCCTCCTTCAAGACTGGTACAAGGATGGCGCGCACTGCGATTCATCTGAGCCGTTCTTCCCAGTGGCCTATCACATCGGACGCGGGTTCAGACAGCCTCAGGCCGGCGAACTCTATGACCGCTATGGCGGCGGTGGTGGTGGATTATGCTTCTTTCTGAAGGATCTCAACGCGAGGATGGATGCTGAGCCTGATCTCCTTCTCAACAACGCAGAGCTGGCCTATATCGATGCATCGCTTGCTACAGGTTGGACCACAGCAATCGCCAACTACGGCACCGATGTGAATCATTGGCAAGCAAGTTTTGCGCAGAAGACGGCAACCCATGCTCTTCCCTATGGCGTCAACCTGGAGGGGTTCCCCACATTAAGTCGCGGTCTAGATATGGCGAGTGGCCCGTTGATAGATCCAGAAGGATCAACGGTCTTTTCTCAGAAGGGCAATTCCTACTCCCAATGGATCGATTTCTCCCGTATCGACCAGTCCTTGGCCGTGCTTCCTATCGGGATTTCAGAGCACTCAGACAATCCCTACTATGCTGCCGAACTATCGAATTGGGAACTGGGACACATGCGTGTTGCACCCATTTCTCGCTCGGCAATTGACACGATAGAAGCTGAAAAAACCGTTCTGACATTTCCAGGTAGCCAACGCCGTTGAGAAAGTGAAACGCCAGCGAGACGCTGCGGGTTGTATTCTGCGTTGAGATACCCGATACGGCTCAAGGATCTGACAAGTGAGGAACGATGCCACAACAAGAGACGAAGATTGACCATGTGTGTCGGGAGGAAACGCTTTTCGCGGGCATTCGTGGCCCGATCAAGTCACGAGATGAACTCCCAACAAGAATAGAAGAAGTGAGGACGGCGTGTGGGGATGCTGCCATCGGGCCACTGACCCACATCTTTAGGTTTGACACACCTGTCGACGGATTCGATTCAGAAATTGGCTTCCCTGTCTCCGCTCCAGTCAATCAGGGCAACGTGAAGACGCACAAGCTACGAAGGCTCGACTTCTTTGCAGCAACGCATCACGGACCTGTCAGTACATTGAGAGAAACATCAGGTCAAGTCTATGGCCACATGAACCGCGTGGGACTCGCTCCTGAGTTGGAACTCGTGGAGATCTACCACGAATTTGATCCTGAGAATGAAGATGCCAATAGGATTGAAGTGCGAGGCGCTTTCTTGGCATGGCCCGGGATCTATAGACAGCAGCTCACGCGAGTTCTAGGGAGCGAACTGACCAATGTAATCTGGGCAGGCGGAGAAGCCATTACACCCTTCACGTTGGTCGATACGCGCGCTGATTGGGTTGCACAATCGCTAGAGCGTCTCAAGCAGCATGCGACACAGGATCAGCAATTCGAGATTCTCTCAAGCGTCGCCTTGGTACGTCCTGCTGAAGATACTGCCAAGTATCGAGCCATCTACGAGGAGTCAGGTCAAAGCATCCAGACGGTTCTTGACGCGCAGAACGAAGACCTAACATCAACAAGAAGCGGTGGATGGATCGACCCACCTTACTGTGATGACAAGGTCCTACATCTCTCCAAAGTTGCCTACAACCGCGAGGCCTATAACGTGGCCAAGGCTCCCGATGAATTGCGTCAATCCTACTGCTTCTGCTCACTAATTCGCGAAGCGAAGGATCCAAAAGTGGATCCCATCTTCTGTTATCGCGCCGCGGGATGGGCCAAGCAGTTTTGGGAGCCCATTCTTGGTGTGAAGTTCACGCGTTGTGATATCACGCACAGCATCCTGAAGGGAGATCGCTTCTGCGCCTGGGATTACCATTTGCAGTAGACCTCAACGAAGTGATACCGCTCAGGCTGTCCATTCCGCAATGTTGACTTCGAACTCATAATCTCTACGATGGTGTTGATGTGGGGGATACGGTCGATCGGCAATGACCACCCAAGCTGCGCCTATTGGGCTCGGCATATGCCGAAGGTCGGGAGGCGCTATCTATGAGGATCAAGTCGCTGTTCACGCTGCTGATATTGGGCATTCTGTTACCTGGATTGATACTGGGTTTGTCTGGGTGTAGCGGGGGTTCATCTGAACCCTCGAGTCAAGATTCTGTTGCCACAGATACGACAGATCCTGTTGTGGATGAATCAGATGCTGTCGAAACGCCTGCGCCCGTTGTTGCCGTGCCAGATCCAGAAGAGATTGCTTCCGATGTCGAGCCTGTCATTGAGACTCCAGAGGAACAAGCCATTCTAACGTGGGCACGAGATGCAGGAGGCCTGAATCATTGCGATCGCCTGTCTATCTACGAAGACGGACGCGTTGAAGCCGTCGTTTGCAAGGCCACGGCCAGTTATCCAGTGGTCCACAGCACCTTGAGCGAAGACCAGTTGGCTCAAGTTGAGGCGTGGGTATCCACGTATGGGTTCTTTTCGCGCCGCGAAATGGAAGTATCCAGCGCTGTCCGGTCAACCGTTGTCCAAGGGACCGGCGCTGCTGTGCCAGAGCTTGAGATCAAGGTCGCTGTAGCTGCATTTGCCGCTGAGCTCTTTTTTGCCATTACCGAACCGGAGTAAGCAACCTTCGTATTCTCCAAGGTGAAGACTAATGAGAGACCCCACAGCGCATGCTGTCAGGGTCGTGTGAGTTGACTTCACATCTCTCCTTGGGAAGAAGATGATTCCTAATCCAGGAGAGCTGCTCATGACGAGGATCGAACTTGCGCCAGGCGTTGTTCAATACCAGTTCCCTCCTCGCGAAGACAAGCACTATGGATTCAGCCTGGTGGTTCTTCTGAACGAGGAATCAAGATCGGCTCTGCTTATCGATACAGGCTATGAGGAGCATGCTGCAGCCGTCCTCGCAGACCTGGTTACTATGGACTATGCACTCAAGGTAGCCGTGATTTCTCATTTCCACCCAGACCATATTCTCGGACTGCAGGCACTTCCAAAGATCGATATTATTGGCAGTCCAAAGTGGGAAGAGACCTTGCTTCACTACGGAACGATTGAGGAGCTCAAGACGTTTGTTCCTACGCAAATCGCATCGCGAGACACAGGAATCAACTTCGGCCGCTTCCATCTGGATTTCCGACCCGCCGCAGGACATGCACCCTGCAGTCAGTACACAATCATCGATAATGCCTTCATTCATGTCGCCGACAATGTAATGACCTCGAACGATGGCCAGGACATTCTGCCGTGGGCAGAACTCGACACCATCTCCGAACACATCGCATCGCTGGAGCTACTTAGTGACTACAAAGGCTACACATTCCTTCTCAGCCACGGTTGCGTACTGGCCGACCAGCAACTTCAGATGGAGGCAATCGAGAATCGAGTTCGCTATTTCCAGAACGTCCTGACAGGGAAGGGTTCCTTTTCCTACGAACAGGCAACTCAAGGATGCACGCGTGAGTTTCTTCATCAGGAGTGGCTTGTTCGCAATGAAGATGACTAGAGCGTTAGAGTTGCCCTTCAGTCCCGGGAACATCACCTTCCCAGCATCAAGTGAGAAAAAAAGGAGGTGAGAACATGACAGAAGCAATGCTTGGCTATTGCGGGCTATCGTGCGCTGGATGTACTGCCTACATCGCAAAGCGCACAGACGATCATGATCTTCGCATCAGGACGGCAAAGGAATGGGGTCTCCTGGCTTTCCGGTATCCCCGGAAGCTGTCAATTGCGATGGCTGCACGGGCACCAAAGGAACGCGTTGGACATGGTGTCAGCAGTGCACGGTCCGTAATTGTGCAGCCGAGCGCGGTGTGGCAAATTGCGCGACGTGCCCGGACTATGGGTGCCAGATCTTGGAGTCGTTCTTTGAAATGGCTGGAGAGGAAGCCCGCCAGCGACTCGAAGCCATCCGCTCAACGCTCTAGCTCCACGCGGGGAAGATCCCGAGAAGCCCGTGTTCGAAGCCTTCCTGATCCCGGAGTACAGGCTTCAATACCTTCTTTCAACTTGCTGTCTCTGTTTGACGAAGTCGCATGATTCGTGATACGTTCGTGCGGACAAGGAGGTGCAAGAATGAAAAGGGCTATTCTAGCTATTTTCGTTATTGGGCTGTTTGCAGTATCGGGTTTTGCACAGACATACACTGTGGCATCGGATACGACGTGGCCGCCATTTGAATGGGCGGACACCGAAGGGAATCTTCTCGGATTCGATCTTGATGTCATGCGTTGCATCGCGGTTCTTCAAGGATTCGAGATCGATATCGTCTCCTATGACTGGGACATCATTTTTGACGACGTGGGAATTGGCCGCGTTGACATTGGTGCCTCTGGAGCAACCATCACCGACGAACGAGAACTGAAGGTCGACTTCTCAGATCCGTATTGGACGTCAGACCAAGCCGTCCTCATTCGTGTTGATTCCGGCCTCAATATCGTGACCGCATTGAGCGGCGGGGCAGTTGTCGGTGCCCAGGTAGAGACAACGGGAGCTGGATTCGTCCAGGGATTGATCGACGAAGGAATCGACGTCGTCCTTCAAGAATACTCGCTCTATCCGCTTTCTGTGATTGACTTGATCAATGGCAATGTTGACGCTGTCATTCAAGATGAGCCAGCATCTCAGGCCAGCGCTACTGCAGAAGACGAACTGACGATTTGTGGCGTCATCAAGACCAACGAAAACTTCGGATTCTTCGTAGCAGAAGGCGACCCCAACGGATTGCTTGCTCTGCTCAACGACGGAGTGGCGCAGCTCAAGGATCTTGGCGTTTACGACAATCTCGTTAGGGCCTACATGGGCACGGATATCACCAAGGTCGAGGCAGCTTGGAAAGCAAGCATCGGCTTGTTGAATGCCGGGAACGTCGTCGATTTCGCCGAATCAATGGCTGATTTGTCGAACTAGGTCGTTGAAGATAAGTCAGTAATACGCAGAGAGGAGCGCGTGCTCTGGTATGCGTTCCTCTCTCTTCTTTGAAAGGTATACTCTACGCATGTCAACGATTTGGCAGAGCTTCCAACTCATGATTGTCAGAGGGCTTCCTAACACGATCTTGCTAACCCTTGGCCTGGTTGTGATTGGACTTGTTCTGGGTACGCTGATCGCATTTGCTCAAGTCTATGGATCCCGCCCACTGCGATGGCTCTGCAAAATCTACGAGCAAGTATTTCGTGGAATCCCGATTCTTGTTCTTATCCTTATTTTTCACAGCGGGCTAGCAAGATCCTTCCATATCTTGTTGCCCGCATTTGTTTCAGCCTTGATTGCTCTCGCTTTGCGCTCAGGAGCGTACCAATCTCAGATCTTCCGTGGAGCGATTCAATCTGTGCCCCAAGGTCAGATGATGGCGGCTCGGGCTCTGGGCATGGGCAAGATAAAGGCAATTCGCTATATCATCCTCCCCCAGGCATTTCGTCTCTCGCTGCCACCCTGGGCAAACGAATTCTCAAGTGTTCTGAAAGATACGTCTATCGCGAGCGCAATCAGCGTTTTGGAGCTGACCAAACAAGCCACGCTAAGTTACACGCGACTCTCCGTGGTCCCCGGATTCGGAGCGAAATGGACTCTCGTAATTCTTTTGGTCCTTGCGTTGATATACCTCGTACTGACCTACGCTGGAAATGCGGGCCTTAGATTCCTAGAGAAACGCTTACGCATCCCTGGTTTCGAACTGAAAGGAAAGATCGAGCGATAATATGAATGAATACCAATCCACTTCCCCTGGCGACATCATCCTGAAGGTCGAAGATCTACATAAGACGTACGGCGACAATCACGTGCTGCGTGGCGTGTCAATGCAGATGAAGCGCGGTGAAACAAAGGTCGTGATCGGTCCTTCAGGAACTGGCAAAAGCACGCTTTTGCGTTGCATCAACCAGCTATCGGTTCCTGATAGCGGTCGCGTGTGGTTGGGGGACAAAGAAATCACCTGCCCGAAAGAAAACATCAACTGCATCCGTGCGGAGATTGGATTCGTATTCCAAAGCTTCAATTTATTCACGCATCTCAATGCCTTGTCGAATGTTCGGATTGGCCCCATGAAGGTCAAGCGGATGAAAAAAGATGCAGCCACCAAGCTAGCCATGGAGGAACTGGAACGCGTCGGCCTGGCCGACAAAGCAGAGGCGTATCCCGCTGAACTATCTGGCGGACAGCAGCAACGCGTGTCCATTGCCCGAGCTTTAGCCATGTTCCCTCAGTTGATGCTGTTCGATGAGCCGACCTCTGCACTGGATCCAGAGCTGATCGGTGAGGTGCTGGAAGTTATGGTCAGCCTAGCCAAAGAGGGCATGACCATGCTTGTTGTTTCACATGAGATGGGGTTTGCGCGTTCAGTATCTGACGAGATCATCTTCATGGAGGGCGGGAACATCCTTGAGCAAGGGCCTCCCAACGAGTTTTTCACAGCCCCAAAAGAAGAGAGGACGCGCGAGTTTCTCAGCAAGATCACCGAGTTGTATGGGGAGTAGGACGATATGAACTTCTTCGAATTCGCTTGGAGCATACTCCCTCAGCTGCTTGAGGCGACCAAGCTCACGTTGTATATCACGGCTGGATCTATCGTCCTGGGCTTCGTTGTGGGTATTTTCCTTGCCCTTGGCCGTGTGTACGGTCCGCGCCCCATTCGATGGCTGAGCTCAGGATACATTGCCTTCTTCAGGGGGACCCCTCTGCTTGTCCAGATTACCATTGTCTACTTCGGGCTTCCTCCGCTGCTAGGTCCGCTGGGAATCCATATTCCAAGAATCGCTGCCGCTGTCATTGGATTCGGACTGAATAGCGCTGCCTACCAAGCCGAGTATTTTCGAGGGGCCGTGCAATCAATTACAGCTGGCCAAATGATGGCGGCTCGGGCTGTTGGGCTTAGCCGACTTCTTGCAATTCGCCACATCATTCTTCCACAAGCCCTTCGCTTGGTTATTCCCTCGTGGTCCAATGAATTGATCTACACAATTAAGTATTCGTCGCTTGCCTATTTCCTCTCACTGCAAGAACTCATGTTCGTGGGGAAAAAACTCTCGCTGAAAACAGCACGTACCTTTGAAACACTCCTGGTCGTTGCTGCCATCTATCTTGTAATCGTGCTTATCGTATCTTGGTTTCTTCACAGACTCGAAAAACGGGTACGTATTCCAGGGCTAGGTGCCCCCGCTGAGCATCGATAGGCTCTAGTGATACCGAATTCTTGGATCAGTGATCGCGAGCAGTACATCGGCAACTAGGTTTCCCACGATCATGAACGATCCATAGAACAGAAGAGCCGCAGTCACGACATGCTGATCTTGATACTCGACCCACTCCAACAGAAATTGGGCGAATGAGGGTATGTTGAACAAGCGCGCGACAATAATCGTATTCATGAGCAGCATTGGGAGCATCACACCAAAGGAGCTAATAAGGGGATTAACCGCGTTGCGCATCGCGTGTTTAAAGAGCAACCTGAGTTCGGACATTCCTTTGGCCTTTGCCACGACGATGTAATTCTGCTGCATCACATCTTCCATGCTTGCCCGCACATACCGCATCACAGTGATGAGGATAGGCATTCCAACAATGATCCAGAGCGGTGTCAGATGAAGGATGCAGCTACCGAATTTCGCACAACTCATCGGCAATCCGATATAGCGCCATCCACAAATACCCCACAGACCCGACCCCACCATGAGTGGGTCAATGAATCTGTAGATGAACCACTGCAACATGGTCCCTAGAACATAGGACGGAATGGATAGCCAGGGTACGGTCAGCATATAGAAGGTAATCCGTGAGCCTTTTCCACGAAAGTAGGACGAGAAAATGCCCGCTGGGATCCCAATCAACCAAGCCATTAGGAGAGAGGTTCCAGACACAAGGAGTGAAATCTCTGCTGGGCCCCCTCGTCGGAAAAGAAACGGACCCACAGGCCCCTTGGTGGCAAATGAGACTCCAAAATCTCCATGAAGAATCACACCCGTAAACCAAATCCAAAACTGGACAAGCATCGGCTTATCCAGCGCTGTCTGTGCGCGTAGCATTGCTGGGATTTCGGGATCGAGACCGAATACGCTTACGTAGAAATCAAGCGGTGTATAGAAATCGCCAGGAATGAGCCATACCATGATGAAGGCGACAAGGGCAATAAACATGAATACGATGAAGGAGAATGCCACGCGCTTAATGAGGTAGTTCAGCATGCTTTGATCTCCTTTCTTTCGTTCGTCCTCTCAATTCAAGCCGTAAGGGCATTGCCCACAACAACGGATCAACACAAGCTTCTGAGATGCATGTGACAGAAGCGATAACCATTGCGTTATCAAGAGTGAATCCGACGTCTATTTCAGATTCGTTTAGGCTAGCATTGAGACCCCTGATCACGAGGATTCTGGACCCTCTTCGCTGATCGTCACGAGACGTAACGACGTAATTATGCGCGTTTCGAGACATTGTTATTGTTTCGTTATTGGCGTTGATGGTGTTGTTAGGTCTTGAGTACTTGGGTAACGTAGTTGGGTGAATCGTCCTCGAAGCGCACGCAACATCTGGCTGCTGTATGCACTGGTGGGCATTCTGTTTCTCGCAGTCTCTGTCATTGGAGCGTGGCGAGTCGTCGAAGTAAGACGCCAATTGATCGAGGCTTCGCTCAATCGGGCTTATCTCTCGGCAACAGCCTATGTCCAAGCCACTGAGCGATGGCTCATGGATGGGAGACATGGAAACCTTGCTGCGTGTGAGTCATCTTATGCTCTCAGGCGGAACGCGATCGATCGAGATCACGGGAACAGACTCGGTTCTTCTAAAATTGCGAAGCTCGGACATACCGGCTGAGTTTGATCTACAACACACTGTCGCCCAACCATCTGGACCAACACGAGTTCTATTGAAGACAACCCTTGGTTGGATGATCGAGACCACTATTCCATTGGAGAGAGCAGCGATTGGATCGCGCAAGATTCGTCTATGGATGGATGCAGAACCGCTACACATGAGAGTCACTGCCTCCACATCGAGAATCGGGGCCTCTGTCATCCTGTGCTGGCTCGTTTTCGCTGGGGGACTGTTCCTTGGACTTCGCCGCAACAGAGCCTTCGTGACGACGCACCCCGGTCTGTCACATTCTGAGAACCACGCATGGACTGTAGATCCCGAGGTCAAACGAGTCAGTATTCATGATCGCCCCATCACTCTCACACCAAAGCAGTATGCATTGCTATCGTTGCTCGTTTCAGGCAGAAGAAGAGTCTTTTCCGAAAAGGAGATTCTAGAATCTATCTGGCCCCAATCGCCCTACGCTGACTCCAATGACATCCGTCAGTGTGTCTACAAGATTCGCAAGCGTGTAGCCATGGTTGCGCCAGGAGCGGAAGCATGCATTGTGAACGAAATGGGATTCGGCTACAGATTTGAGCCATCTGAACTACCAGACAACTCCCCAAGTACCGTTGCATCCCGTTCGAAGCCGGCTGTGAGCGAATTATGTGAAAGGAGAAAGCAGTGAACAGCAAGACATGCAATCCAAGGCACCGTGGAAATTGGCTGCTCCTTTGGGTCTCTTTCGCAGTCCTATTGATACTAGGCTCTTCGCACACTGGAAGCGCTCAAGGGAACCTGCTTCTTCAACTAGAGGAATTGCAGAGCACGGCCGAGCTAGCTCTGTACTTCGCAAAGGCAACGGTGCTGGCAGCCAATGAAGCGGATGCTCGCATCAATCTTGAGGCTTTGCTTGAATTGTTTGTGCCCCCCTCTTCAGATCAGCAATCTGGCCTGATTGAGCAATCAGAACACATCGGCTCCGTGCTTGAGGAATCAGTATTCTCTTCACTTGTTGAGCTTGATCTCAGCTCTGCAATCTCATCTGTCGCGATCTATCTATCATTGGCTGAAAGGGTCGTAACGACTGCTCAAGCGGCCGATGCTTCGTCGCTTCTGTCATCTGCCCGACAAGCCTACGCCTACTTGCTAGCGGCTCTGGGGAGTGATGAGTCGGGATTCGGATTGGCTGGCATCCGCCAGATGATCCAATGGCTTCCCGATAGCGCAATATGGCTTTCTCCAGAGAACTCAATTCAAGAAGCCATCGACCGTGTCCTGCCTGGCGGAACCATTCACCTTGCGCCTGGAACCTACGCATTGGCTACATCCCTGAGGATCGGGAAGCAGCTGACGATCATCAAGGACAACACGCTCACTGGGGAGGTCCTGCTAGTGTGTCCAGATGCAGGAGCAGCCATCTATGCGGGAAACGATACGCCCGAGAGGGTCATCGATATCCACATCCGAGATCTTGCTGTGCAAGGAGGCACCCAAGGGATCACTATCGGCATGTCAGGAGACACTCGGTGGGGGGAAAATGCACGGCTCACACTGACGCGCGTCGCTATTTCGGATTGCTCAAAAAGCGGCCTGACGATTGTTAGCAACCATGCCATCCTGCAAGACTGCGAGATTCGACGCAACGGGGAATTCGGCATTCTCGTGCCCCGAGATGGCATTCTCGAGATCGCTCGATCCACGGTCGCTGAAAATGGAACGTTAGAATTGGCAACCATCCCATATCGGCAAACAGCAGGCATCCATGCTCCTGAACGTGCCGTCCTCTCAATCATTGAATCGACGGTTGAATCGAATGCAGGAGCAGGCATCCACGTGGGCAATCAGGTACAGCTAATTCTCGCACGAAGCCAGATTATCGGTAACGGGAGTGATGGCCTACTGGTATGGGATCAAGCAACGATCCACCTCGAAGAGAACACCTTTCTGAGCAATGGGCGGATGGGTATCCGATTCTCCGATCTCTCCTGCCCGCATGAAGGGAATTCTAGTGATCTCCATGCCTTCACGGGAGTCGTAACTGGTTGGGGAAATTCGTTCCCAACAAGCAACGAGCCTAGCGGCAGCATGGACCCCTCGATGTGTCCATTGGATGCCTTTCGCTACCTGCTGAACCCTCATCTATAATTGTCACTAGGATTCACAAAACAACTGGAGATCGCCATGACCCTTGAGCTTGAGAAAAACGTACGCACGGGCCTGATTGCTGCCATTAGACAGTATTTTCTTGATGAATTGGATCAGGATATTGGAGACCTCAAAGCAACGCTGGTGCTCAATTTCGCTATTAAGACAATCGGACCCGCCATTTACAACGGCGCCGTTCACGACGTGCAGTTGCGAATGCAGGAGTTTGTGTCTGAGATTGATGGAACCTGTTTCGAGCCTGAATCCTTCTTCCCGAAACCCTAGTCGCTAATCGTTCCCCCGCAGAGTTTGTCGCAACTGCCATTCCCGCTATGCTGGAGGAGGAGGGAATCATGGGATTGAACGAGAAGCAGGTTGAGTTCTGCGAAACCAATCGTTGGGATTTCTCGGATCTTCGTGCGTTGTTTTTGAGTTGCACGCTTAAGCGATCTCCCGAACTTTCGCACACAGAAGCTCTCATGGAAGTTTCGCAGGAAATCATGGAGCGAAACAACGTCATCACAGAGACGCTGCGATTGGTAGATTATCACATCGCCAGCGGCGTCTATCCCGACATGACAGCCCACGGCTGGGATCGCGACGACTGGCCAGAGATCCATGCCAAGGTTATGGCTGCAGATATCCTCGTGTTGGGAACCCCAATCTGGCTTGGGGAGAAATCATCGATATGTACGCAAGCCATTGAGCGGCTGTATGGCATGTCAGGCATTCTCAATGAGCAAGGGCAGTATGCGTACTATGGCCGCGTTGGCGGCTGCATCATTACTGGTAATGAGGACGGTGTCAAACACTGTGGGATGAGCATTCTCTATACCCTACAGCACTTGGGCTATGTTATTCCACCACAAGCAGACGCAGGGTGGATTGGTGAAGTAGGCCCAGGCGCATCGTACCTCGATCCTGGATCGGGCGGCCCTGAGAATGATTTTACACAGCGAAACACCACATTCATGACCTGGAACCTGCTTCACATGGCACGGATGATCAAGGATGCAGGAGGCATTCCCGGACATGGCAATCAACGCGCAGCCTGGGATGCCGGTTGCCGATTTGACCATGCCAATCCCGAGTATCGCTAGGCTGTCTCTGCGCAATTGGTCTGCAAAGACGTCCGCTTTGTTCATACATCCTGTTGTCTGCGTTATAATGGTGAAGGTAAGGGAGGGTGCGCAATGCGAATAAATAAGTGGATAGCCTTTGTGGGATGTCTAACATTGATTGGAATGCTATCGGGGTGTGCGCTATTTAACGTAGATCCGGTAGTCAATTTTTCGTGGAGCCCGCAAGATCCGTTGGCACGAACAGACGTCCAATTCACCGATCTGTCTACGGATGTAGGAGGTTTATTTGGTGGA
>Ga0233437_1002672_pt1 | contig 25952 bp, 30 predicted proteins | sample SI_122_August201_FD_182714 | JGI IMG/M metagenome (GOLD analysis project Ga0233437, IMG submission 182714) | Seawater microbial communities from Saanich Inlet, British Columbia, Canada - SI_122_August2016_200_MG | ecosystem: Environmental > Aquatic > Marine > Inlet | place: Canada: British... | reverse complement strand
CCCCTGAGCTACCTCGGCATGGTGGGCGCGGGGGGAATCGAACCTCCGACCTCAGCTTTATCAGAGCTGCGCTCTAACCGACTGAGCTACGCGCCCAAAACTACTCGTTCCTCGAGTTTTGGGCGGGCCCACCTGTTTATTAAAACAGGTTTGTGGGTTACCCTTTAGCGAGATTGAGTTTGGTCTACTCGTTGATAAAAGTCACGAAGTATCCGGCAAGTCAATAAAAATTGGCCTGCCAGGTACTCGACGACTAAAAGGAGGAGTAGTACCTGGTGGGTGGCAAAGGATTCGAACCTTTGACCCCTTCGGTGTAAACGAAGTGCTCTAACCAACTGAGCTAGCCACCCTTAATGGGAATATATTTAATTGAAAAAAAGCGAAGTTGTGACTCTACAGTTTATTGATATCTTAAACTGCCTGTCCTCCGAATCTACATGAAATAGGATCGAAGGAGGAAGCTAGCCACCCTTAATGGGATAATTGATAGATTGTCTTAGTACAAGTTAATCGTGAAAATAGTATACCAAACAAAAAAGATAATTTCAAGCGAAATCATACCGTATTTCAATAGCAAAACTATAGCAGATAATAAAAGAATATGCAAGAGTGGAAAGATGTAATTTATGTTATAATATAATCATAAAATATCTCTTTCTAAGGCAAGTTAGCACTATTTGCTATAATGAATATATATGACAAGTATAATTAAAAAGGCTAAAGTGTTTATAAGAGAACCACTTTTAAATTCAAAAAACCCAAAACCCGTATTAAAGCACAGCTTAGCCGTTGGACAAATACTTGAAAAATTTAAATACTCAGAGAATATTATAATTGCTGGATATCTTCATGATATTATTGAGGATACAAATATAAAACCGGAACTAATACAAAAAAAATTTGGAATAAAAATATTAAGGCTAATTGAACTCAATACTTTCGATATATCAATTAAGGAAAAAATTGAGTCTTACAAAGAATTATTTTCTAGATGTAAAAAGAATAAATCAGCATTAATTGTTAAAACAGCTGATTTGTTGGATAACAGCCATTATTGTTGTTATCAAAATGATGGAAAACCAAATGAATGGTGGATTGAAAAATTAAAATACTTCTTGAAAATTGCTCGATCCAAAATAGAAGATGAACCAATTTACATTGAATTATTAAAAAGATATAAAGAAGTAATAAATACATCTATGACATTCAATTTTCCCAAGAAAGCAGTTAAAAAATTTGTAAAAGAAAGTTATAAAGAAATGTACAATGTACCTGCGCTGAAAAGATTTCTAAAACATCTTCCTGCTAATTCATCTATTTTGGATTTTGGTTGTGGTGGTGGTCAAGACTCATTGTTCATGGCGCAAAAAGGGAATTTTGTTACGGGTATTGATATTACAGCTGAAATGATTAGATTGGCAAAGAAGAAAGCAAAACATTCAAATACTGCATTCAAAAAATCGTCAATTGAATCTTTTTTTTCTAAACAAAAATTTGATGGTATTTGGTCTTCTAAGGTATTTAAGTTTATTCCATTAAAAAAACAAGACGCTGTAATTAAAAAAGTATTTTCAATCCTTAAACCGGGGGGTGTGTTGTATATTACCGCTAAACCGTCAGATAAACGAAGGGATTATGAGGTTGTTGAGCGTGGATCAGTTAGAAAACTGATAACTAGAAAAACTTTTGAGTCACTGCTTCGGGAAAATGGTTTTAGGATAGTGCATTTTCAATATTGGAAAAATAAAGTTGGTATGGAGATAATTGCAAAGAAAAAGTAGCATAAATATTTTCTATAAAGAACTACAGATTATTTCAATTTAGCAAAATAATAAAGCAACTGTTAAAAATTGTTTCTTGTGTTATTTTTTCAATATAGTATAATAATAATGAAATAAATTTACATTAATCTTATGAAGGAAAAAATTATTTGGACTCAAGAATATTCTGTTAATGTTGCGGAATTTGATGAACAACATAAAGAGTTTATTAACATTTGCAATGGTTTAATTGAACTAACAGAGAAAGAAGAATTTACAAAAGAAGAAGCATTAAGTGGAGTTATGAAACTAGGAGATTATGCTTCTTATCACTTAGGTTCAGAGGAGGCATTATTTACAAAAATTAATTATCCTGATGCAGCTATGCACGTAGAAATTCATGACCAATTTAGAGAAAAAGCAAAAGGTTTTATAGAGAAAATCCGTGATGAAAATGTAGACATAGCAAAGACGTTGAAGGAAGTAGCTGAATTTTCAATTTCTTGGTTCCTAAGTCATATTTTAGAAGTAGACAAAAAGTATTCTGATTATTTCAATAAACACGGAATATCATAGTTTTTAGAACGGTGTTAAAAAATTATAATACACTCTAATGAAAGGAGTGTATTTTGATTATCGATGTAAGAGATTTTTTTGATGAGGTTGAATTATACACATAGATTGGTTAAATTGATAAGGATTTTGTGATATAATTAGATTAATCAAATATAAAATTTTTTTTAAGTATGTTTAACGGGAAATAAAATAGGTTTTTAAGATTGTTGATAATCTTGATTCTTTTTGTGGTATTGAATTTGGGGGCGTTTTTTGCGGTTTTTGCTACTTCTCTTGAGTTTACACAGAATGATGTTGATACAGTGACAACTTATTTACTTCCTTATCAGGAAACCCCGTACGTAAAACCAGCTCGAATCGAGCTGGTTTTTAAGTGCGGGGATGAATGGCTTAGCACACGTAGTTGTGCTAAGCTGTTAACATGAGAATTCGACGATTAAATCACAGCGTGTATCAAGTTCAGTATCATGTAGTATGGGGAACAAAATACCGTTATAAAATACTAAAACCATACGTAAAAAGAGTGTTAATACGTAAAATTTTTGAATTAATAACAATAAAATATCCGTCATGGTATATCCATAAGATAAATACTGGTGATGATCACGTACATATGTTGTTAGAAATACCTCCAAGTGTAAGTTTGGCAGAAGCAGTGCAAAAGCTAAAGGCTAACACCAGTATTTATTTAAACATGAATTTAAGTTTATACGAAGAATATACGATGAACGTGGTGTCTGGGGTGTAGGATATTTTGTTTCAACAGTCGGATTAAACGAGGCTCAAATATGTGGATATATTGAGAAACAAGATAGGTTCGATAAAGGCGAAGATATGAGTAAAGAATTCTCATGACTAGCGGAGCAGAGGAAACCCCGTACGCAAAAAAGTAGCTGGCTTTGCAGCTACTTTTTGGAGTGCGGGGAGGAGGTCATTCATTGACAATCGGAACATTTTTTGATAAAAATAAAGTAAGTTTATCTAGCGGTGATTGAAACACATAGGAGGTCGAGATGACGAAAATAACGGTGTATGACCCAAGAGAAATTTTGCTTGATGATGATGGGTTTTTACGGCAATCAAGTGAGTGGTCTCATCTGGTTCGAGATGCCCTGGCTGCGTATCATGGTGTGACTGAAATGACTGAATCTCATCACAACGTCATATTTAAGCTAAGAGAGTTGATAGCTAGTTATAAAAAAGAAGATTTGCTAGATGAGTATGACCGAAAAGGTTTCGTTCCAGTTGTTAATCAAATTGTGGCGTTGTTTGGAAGTTTTGAGGTAGCTCTTGCTATTGCTGGTTCGTTGAATCCAACAAGGATTAAGCGCGAGCGTGAAGCTGAAGAGAAAGCACAAGAAAAAGCTAGGAGATCAGCAGTTTCCAATAAGGAACTTGAAGAACTTCTTGGTGTGAAGTTTGATGGTGATGGATATTTTATGGATTTTGAAGATTGGAATGAAGAACTTGCTCAGCTCTATGCCAATACAGATATTCAAGGTATAAAAGGTGAGTTGACTGATGATCATTGGAAAGTAATTGATTTTGTTCGTGATCATTTTGGTAAATTTGGTAATTCACCGATGATTAGAAAGCTTTGTAGCGGAACAGATTTTTCGTTGAAATACATTTATGAACTTTTTCCGCTGGGACCTGTTAAGGGAGTTTTCAAGATTGCTGGTTTATTAAAACCTGCTGAATGTCACCAATTGTAATCTCGCAAAATTGCGAGATTTTTTCATTGACAAATTGTATGTTTTTTGATAAAAATAAAGGAGGTTTAGCTGGTGTAAATTGACAACATAAGGAGGTTGAGATGGCTAGAATAAAAGTGCGTGAAACTAAGGAAATTTTTCTTGATAGTGATGGGTTTCTAAGGCATGCAAGTGAGTGGTCTCACTTGGTTCGAGATGGTTTGGCTAAATATCATAAAATTCGTTCGTTGACGAAAGAGCATCATGAAGTCATTGTCAATCTAAGGGAGATGTTGGACAATTACGAAAAAGAAGATTTGTTTGATGAATATCAGAGACGAAATTTGATTCCGACAACTGATAGAATTAATATGTTGTTTAGGAATTTTGGGGTAGCTCTCGCTGTTGCTGGATCGATGAATCCAAAGAAGATCAAGATAGAAAGAGAAGTGGTCGCGAAGGGAAAAGCGAGAATTAGAGTTTTTGAAAAAAAGATTGATGTAACACAAAATATGATTAAGGTAGTTGTTGACTTGGATGGTTTTTTTATCGATTCTAATGATTGGACAGAGGAGCTTGCTCAGTTGTATGCAAATACAGAGGCTCAGGAAATAAAGGGCGAGTTAACTGAAGAACATTGGAAAATGATCCATTCACTTCGAGCGTATTATTACAAATTTGGTGTTTTGCCAATGCTTCGCATGGTACAAAAAGAATCTGGTCTTACAATCCGAAGGATGTATGAATTGTTTCCTTGTGGACCTGTTAAGGGTGCTTGCAAGATTGCTGGATTACCAAAACCATTTGATTGCGTGTAACTATTCAATCCTACGAAATTCGTAGGATTTTTTGTCTAAATTTAGTTATTTTATCGTGTTTAATTCTTTTAGTTTATCGAATTAACAGTTATGGGGATTAAGTTCTTGACAGAATGGTGAATATGAGATAGAATGTAGTTATCAATTAAATTTATTCCGCAGACAGTAGGTGTCGAACAGACTTAATTTCCTACCTAGGGCCAGAAAAAGTATTATACTTTTGATGTACATCTGCGGAAAACGCAGATTTTTTAATAATAAGAGACGGTAGAGGTGTTAGATGTGATAGAAGTGATTCTACTCACTACTCACTACTTACTACTCACTACTCACTAAAATATGCCTAAAACTAAACAACAAAAAGAAGAGATTGTTTCAAAATTAGCAGATCGGATAAAAAATGCTAAGTTGGCTGTGATTGCTGATTTAGAAGGATTAACTGTAGAAGCAACTCAGGAATTTCGAAATAAGTGTCGAGAAAATGGAGTTGAGGTAATTGCTGCAAAGAAGACTTTGATTCAACAGGCTGTTGATAATAACAAGATAGAAGGTCTTGATATTAAGGGACTTGAAGGAAGTCTAAATATTGCAACAAGTACTGATGACGAAGTTATTCCTGCAAAGATGGTAAAAGAGTTCGCAAAAGATCACGAAACAGTTGCATTTCGAGCTGGTGTTCTTGAAGGAAAGGTGATTGATGAAGAGACTCTTAAACAGTTAGCTAGTTTACCTACTAAAAATGAATTATATACAAAACTTGTTGGATCACTTAATGCTCCAATCTCTGGATTTGTAAATGTTCTTGCTGGTAATATTCGAGGACTTGTTAATGTGTTAAGTGCTATTAAAGATAATAAATAACATGAGGCATGAGACATGATACATATATCATCAATCACAAATAAGTGACTCATGATACATGATTCATGATACATGATACAAATATGGCAGAAGAAAATAAAACAGCTCCTGTTGCTGACGCAAAGGAAGAGGCAACAACAGCTCCAGTAGAAGAAAAGAAAGAAGAAACTAAGGATGTTGAAGTTCCTGCAAAATTCAAATCTCTAGTTGAGGAAATTGAGAAAATGTCTGTAATGGATTTAGCAGAACTTGTTAAAATCCTTGAAGACAAATTTGGTGTTAGCGCTGCTGCACCTGCAATGGCAATGGCTGCTGCTCCTGGCGCAGGAGAGGCTGCTGCAGAAGAGAAAAGCGAATTTGATGTTGAGCTAGCTGGTGCTGGTGAGAACAAAATCGCTGTTATCAAAGCTGTAAAAGCTATTACTGGTCTAGGGCTAAAAGAAGCTAAAGACTTAGTAGACGGAGCTCCAAAAGTAATCAAAGAAGCTGTAAAGACAGAAGAAGCTGAAGAGATGAAAAAACAACTTCTAGAAGCTGGTGCTCAAGTTAACTTGAAATAATAGTTACTTCAATATAAAAACTCTCGGTTTTGGCCGGGAGTTTTTTTGTTTGACAATATGTTGTTTGTGTAATAAAGTAAATTAATACTTTGTTCGTAACTGTTGAAAAGGAGATGATCATGACAGCAGAACGAACTGTTCAAGCGTTTACTTTGCTTGGTGCGGAATTTCCAAATGACTCGGGTAATGGAAGGTTTCGTCTTCGTCTTCGTGGAAAGGATTTTAAGATTTTTTCAATAGACCTTGAACGTTCACAGTACGCGCCAGTTTCATCAGCAGATGAATACATACCTAGTCTGAATTTGTTTTTGCATTCTAAAAAAGACATGGATTATCCACCAATCGTTGTTTTGATTTGTGAGTTTATTCCGGACAGCAAATCAGAAAATGGTGTAGGAACTGATTTCAAAGTACTTAGATTTGGTGGTGAAAGACAGATTCTTGAAGCGATGTTGGCTAATTACGAAGCATGAATTGAATTATAGACCAAGAGTCAAACTCTGGTCTTTTTTGATTGACAAAAATTGGTGGATATATTAGGCTTAATAGGTAAATGGTCTCTACAATTCGGTTCATTCAGGAAGGAAAAGACGATGAGTGAAGGTGAAAATCGAGTGTTGCGGTCTTTTGAGTTAATAAAAGTGGAAATTCAAATTGATGGTGAAGCTAAAACTCCAATTTTAATTTTGTCTTTAAGAAAGAATAGTCAGCTTCATGATGCGATGATTGATTTGTTTAGTCTGGACCTTACTGATGAGCAGAGAAAATCACTTTTTCGGTTTGTTCGGATTGAACATTCGCAAAAGAACAGTGGAACTATCACAATTTCTATCAACCCAAAGACGGTCCCACAATTTATGGTATGTACTTGTTTGGAGGTGAATGAGGGGGTGTATACGCAGTTGAAATTCGATCGGATTTTGCTTAATCAGGATGTATTAGATGATATCGATACATGTCTTTCTCCGCAAAGAACATAAATTTATAGATCAGAGTCAAACTCTGGTCTTTTTCTTGACAAAATCATTTAGATTTACTAATATATAGTATTGCTTGTTTGAGTGTCTAAACTAGGTAAATAGGAGGAGAGAAAGATGTCGAAACATTTATGTCATGAAGAGGGTATGGTAGTTCGGGCTTTTTTGATAACAAAGATTACAATTGCTTTGGATGGTGAGCATTTTACTCCAATAATTACTTTTGAGTTTACCGATGATGGAGTAACTTCTTATGACACATGGGTTGATTTGCATGAAGATAAGTTGTCTCCTGATCAGCGAAGTTCTATGAATGCTCTTATTGAGAATAAACCTGAACATGGTGGTAATAATGTTCAAGTTGGATTAAGGGCGTTAAAAGAAAATGAAAAACCAGCGTTCATTGTTTGTGCTTGTTACGAGGAACATGGTATTTGCAGAGATTTCTTTTTTATGTCAATAAAGTCCAAAACAGATGTTCTGGGGGTTTCAGAAAAGTTGCTTTCAAAGAAAAAATGCCAATAAGATAAAATAGAAAAATTGAGACCAAGAGTCAAACTCTGGTCTTTTTTGTTTTAAAAAGTTATGGAATTGTGATAGAATGTTATTATAAATAAGAATTGATTTATGTCAAAATATAAAAAACAAGCATTACTTATTATCGCAATTGCGATAATTGTTTTATTGCTCAGTGTTTTGTGGTTAATTCCAAAGAATCTTGCGAAAAATCAGGTGTTGAGTCCGTATCAGAGTTTTTATTCATTACAGAAGATGGGGGAGGATATGGAATTAAGTAGTAAGAATAGTCCGCAAGAGAAGATTGAGTATTTGCAGTATTTGATTGATGAGAGATTGGATGATGTGGAGGAGTTTCTTCCGTATGACGCTAGTTTGGATGAGAAGGTGAGTGGTCTAGTCGAGGGGCTTGAACTTGAGGATTTTGAAGTCGCTCCAAAGGATGACGGGTTTGAGTTTGATGATAGGAAATTGGGGAAGAATTTGTATAGAATTAAGGAGTATTATGACATAATTGCTGAGGTTGCTACTGATCGGAGTTTGAGTGATGAGGACACGGGGGATCTTGTTGTGATGAGTTTTAGGCATTTTCGTGTTTTAGCTGTCTACGATCAATATTTGGATGATTTTATGAGTTCTTTTCTGAATGTTTCAATGGGAAAGATGTCGAACGCTATGATTGAGATTTTGGAGTATCATAAAGGTTCGATGGTTGTTGAGAATTATATAAATCATATATATCAGATTAATAAGTTGCAGTTGGAGGCGAAGGGGGGAGAGGAAGGAATAATCAATAATCAAATTCCAATAATCAATGAGGATGAAGGGGAAGGGGGGGATATTGAATAAGTCCAACCTTCTACGCTGAGAACAGCTACGAAGGTCATGAAGTGAAAGTCAGGAGTAGAATCACATTAGTCGCAATATTATTAGCGAACTGGTTGATTTTTATAGTGAGATTCTGAAACAAGTTCAGAATGACAATTGGAGTGGAACATGTAATCGCAAAAAGATTAATAAAAAATATAAGAATAAAAAAAGCTTCGCATTACTGCGAAGCTTTTTGATATAAGTTTATAGGTCTGATTGGTATATTTTGTTGTTGGAGGTGAAGTAGAGGGTGGTTTCATCTGGGTTGATGAAGATGCTTGTGATTGGGGACTCTATGGTGTCAAAAGCGAGTTGCTTGATTAGTGAGCCGTTCTTGTCGAAGATTATGACTCGTTTTGAGTTGTTGTCGAGGATGTAGAGGTTGTTGTAGTCGAGTGCTGTGTAGATTTGAGATAGACTCTCGGCTTTTGGTTGGATGGCCATTGTGGTTAGTGGTTCATTCTCACCGCCAAAGAACTTGTAAATCTTGCCTGCTGAATCTAGTATGTAGATGTTTCCGTCAATTGCTATGTCTACTGCTTGGGTTAAGTTGGTGTCTGCTTTGTCTTTTATCCAGTTAGTTCCAGCTGAGAAAGTGTCATTTGATCCTGTGAATTTAACAATTTGTTCATTTTGCGCGTCTAGTACGTATAGATTTCCGCTATAGTATGCAAAATCATTTATGTCTTTTAGTGTGCTGAAATCAACAGATTTTGTTACTGGTCCATCGCCGACTTTGACTACTTTATTTTGATTGGTAATGAGTACAACTTCGTTGTCTTCGGTTGATAGGTGTTCAACGTCTCCGTTTATTATTTGGAATGAATTTTTGAGGGTTTTATCAACAATTTGATGAAGAATGTTACCACTTCCTGCATAGAATGTGTTGTCTTCAGTTACGGCGAGTGAAGTGAAGTTAACGTTAACACCCTCAACAGCTATTTCTGAGTATAGGGTCGGAACTTTTTTCTCAATCTTCAGTAATTTGTATTTGATGTTGTCGATTTTTGATTGGAGATTTTTGTGTTCTGTAATTTGCTCATCTGACTCCTGAGGAAGTAGTGCTAGCTTGTCTGAAGCTTTGTTGATTAGGTTGAGGCTTGCTGATTCGTTTTTGTAGATTAGACTAACTTGTGCGTTATTGATCTCTTTGTTGATCTCTTCTACCTGGGTGTTATAGGCAACAAGCTTTGCTTGGTTGTCGCGGACATGACTGATCCAGAAGGTGCTAGCTATTATTACTGCAATGAGAACTATGATTACAACAATTACAATTATCCTATATTTTTTGAGAAGTGAGATAATTGATTTTGATTTAGATGTTTTTGGTTGGTCGGAGGTTGATTTTTTTGATTTGCTAAATAGTCCCATTATAAGTGAGAAGAGTGTTCTAAATGCGTTTCTGATATATTTTAGTATTCCAAATTTAACTCTTTTTTGAGAGTCTGGTGATTTGATTCTGTTTTTTATTCTGGTTGGACTGAAAATCTTTAGCATTTTACCAATATTGCTTCTTAAATTAAGGGCAAAGGTTGGTGTAAGGAATTTCTTGGTGTTCTCGGTTGTGTTTATGAGGTTATTGATTGATTGTTCAGAGGCTGGTTTCTTTTCGATTTCTGAGAGTTCTTTCATCTTTAGAAATATTGCGCAGTATGTAAGGTAAGAGTTGTTTTTTACGTTGTTTATTAGGTTTTTGTAGTAGTTGATTGATGAGTTTAGGTCATTGTTTTGCAGTACTTTGTTAACTTTGTGAGAAGGGATGTAGTTATTGAATATTTCAGAGCAGAAGTATAGTGTGTCGTGATAGAATATTTTTCCTGATAGAATAGATGAGAATATCTTGATTTTGTTGTCAGGCATGTTTTCAGGAGTATTTTCAACGATATTTATGACTTTGTAGTTATTTTGTTTTGTTTTGTGAAGTAGGTAGGCTTTTATCTGTCCTTTTTGGGCAAAATGGAAGTCAATTTCTTTTGCTTTTGAGTTTGGTTTTGCGACAGCTATTAGGTAGTTGAGGTTTTCTAGTGCGAATTTGATTTCACCTATTTGGATCATCTCAATTAGCGAGTCATTGGTTTTTTGCAGAGCGTGCTCGAAAATGGTTTCAATATTGATTTTGTCTATCTCGGGTGAGGTGCTGATCTGTCTGTAATATTCGTTTTTGAGTATATTAATAACATTGTGAATTATTTTTTCACTTTCGTTTGACTTTGTTGCTCTTATTTCAATAATCCCCATTAAAAAACCACCATTTTTCTCTTTTCCTTCTGGGTATATGATGAAATTTTCGCAAAGATAGTCATCTTTTGCATGCTTTGCTGGGGTGTAAATTTCTTGCAGAGCAATATCAAAATTAGGTTGCATATGGAATGTTGAGTATAAACATTACAATTTAGTGATTACAATAAATAGTTAGAGATTGTCGTACCCTTGACATAAGGGTTGACTAACTATAAATATACTATATTATACTAATATATAGTAAAAAAATCAAACTTGGCTGTAGACAACATTAAAGTCTTAAATTTTAGGGAAAATATGTTTGAACAATTATTTGGTTCAAAAACACGAGTAAAATTAATCAGATTGTTTCTGGATAATCCAGAAAAGTATTTTTATGTAAGAGAATTGACTAGATTGACTAATTCTATGATCAATTCTATTCGTCGTGAACTTGATAATCTGGTGAATCTAAAGCTGATTGTTTGTGAAAATCCAAAAGGAGCGAAGAAGGACTTGCCAACTGATGAAAAGGGAAGAAAGGTTAACACAAAGAAATTTTACAAACTCAATGCAAATAATATATTTCAGGCTGATTTGCAAAAATTGTTCTCAAAAGGGAAAATTATTGTTGAGAAAAAGTTTATTGAAAGAATTAAAAGGATTGGGGACGTTCACTTTATTTCGCTGGGAGGTGTCTTCGTAGATGACTCAAAGGCTCAGTCGGACATGCTTGTAATTGGTGATTTTGAAAAGCGGAGAGTAATGACGGCTGTGGAAAAGTTTGAACAAGAAATTGGATTATCTATTAAATATACTATAATGGATATGGCAGAGTATGAACTCAGACGAGATATTTCCGACAGATTTTTAAAAGAAATCATGGATAACGAAAATAACATAAATTTTGTGGATAAGTTATCTAAAACTAAAACAAAAATAAATGAATAAAAAAAGTGTTCATGGGAAATTGATCTTTTGTATATTTAGCATAATCGGGGGGATTTTTTTAATTGGAAATATTGTGAATGCAGCAGATTTGAAAATATTTGATAGAGAGTTAGAGTTTCAAAGTGAGCTTAATTTGATTCCTGATGATTTTGTTGGTGTTACTAATTTGACTCTTGTTGATCTCGGTGGAGACGGGCAAAGTGAAATTGTTGTCACGTATGGGGAGACGGATTGGCCAATACTTAAAATATTTAGAGTTGATGGATCGCTTGTGAACAGTTGGCATCCATATCCAAGAGGATTTACTGGTGAGATTGTAGTAACGAGTGCTGATTTTGATAATGATGGGAAAGAGGAGATTGTGACTGGAGCTGGTGCTGGCGGAGGAGCTCAAGTAAGAGTATTTGATGGTTATGGTGAGCCAAAGTTTGTACCGTCATTTTTTGCTCGTGAGAAAGATTATAGGCAGGGAATAAAAGTTGCAGTTGGGAATATTGATGAAAACGTCGAAAAGGAGATCATTGTAAGTTCAATTTATGAAGATGGGGCGATGATTAGTTTTTTTGATAGGTATGGTAAAGAGGTTAAAAAGAGTATAACTATTGAGTTAGTTGATAATTTTGAGGCGCCAAATATTGAAACTATTGATTTAGGCGAGGATAATGTTGAAGAGATTTTGGTGGGACTGTCGTCTGGTAATAAACCTGAGATTAGGATGATAAGGTTGGATGGATCATTAATTAACAGTTTCAATGTTTATGGTGAGACTTTTTTAGGTGGAGTTAATTTTACTGTTGTAGATAGTGGGGATGAAAACTTGATTATCACTGGAGCTGGATTTAGTGGTGGACCGCATGTTCGATTTGTTGATGGTTTTGGGAAGGTGAAAATTGATCCTGCTTTTTTTAGTCATGACAGAACATTCCGAGGTGGAGTTCGGGTTGCTTATGGCGACATCACTGGAGACGGAAATATGGAGTTACTCGCAATGCCTCAGTATAGTAATTCAAATGGTTATTTACATAAATATATTGATATAGATATTTCAGAACAAAAGATGCGTACTTATCAGTCTGGGAGATTGTTGAATGAATATTTGATTTCTTCGGGGCTGAAGGGAATGGATACTCCGCTTGGTGAGTTTTCTATCTGGCAGAAGAATCCGAGAGCATATAGTGCTACTTATGAGTTGTTTATGCCTTTCTGGATGAGTTTCAAGCCGAAATATGGTATTCATGAGTTGCCGGAGTGGGCAAGTGGGCATAAGGAAGGAGAAGATCATCTGGGGCGAAGAGCGTCACATGGATGCGTGCGGCTTGGGATTGGAAGTGCGGAGGAAGTGTATAGGTTTGCGCCGATTGGGACGAAGGTGATAATACATGAGTGATGAGTGGGAATCGCCTTTCGGCTACGTTCAAGATTAAAAACAGTTAACCCCCGAACTACAATCTATTACATGATTGAGTACGGGGCAAGCAGTTAATCGGCTGCGCTGTTAATCGTTTCAGTATATCGTAACTTTGAAGAATAAGTTATTTAATGATTAGTAAATTTAACAAATATGATACTAGTGATTTCAACGGAGAGTAATGAGCAATTTGGTGTGGCGGTCGGGGAAGAATCGATTGAGGGTTTTCGGGTTGTGAAAAAGAGGTTTAGGCAGTCGGAGTTGTTGTTGAAAACGATTTATGAGTTGCTAGAGAAGAAGAATAAGAAATTGGTGGATTTGAGTGGGATTGTTGTGGTGAGTGGGCCGGGGGTTTTTTCGGGTATTCGGATTGGGGTGACTACGGGGAATGCGCTTGGGTATGGACTTAATGTGCCGGTTGTTGGGGTGGAAGTCGCGGAACACGGAACACGGAACACGGAACATGAAGTAATCACCAATAATCAAATACCAATCATCAATTTGAATCGCAAGAAAGAAGGGGAAAGGCTAGAAAAGATATTTCAGGAGGGGAGGAAAAAACTGAAAGGAAAGCCTTCGACTCCTTTGTCGCTCAGGCCCTTCGGGAAGTTTGAAATGAAGGGGATTGTGGTTGCGAAGTATGGGAGTGAGCCGAATATTTCAATTCCGAAGTTGAAAAAGTAGTTAAAATTTGGTTTTATAATGAAAATTGGCTAATTGTGGCCTTTTTTTGTTTGGTGTATTGACAAAATGATTGAAATGTAGTATATTGTAAAGTCAATTTGGACAAAAACTTTGTTTGAAGGAGGAAAGCTGAATGAAAAACAATCTCAGAATGAACTGGATCGTTTTTGTTGTGTTGAGTATTTTGGTTGTCGGTCCGGCTTTGGTGTCTTGGAATTATTATGAGGATCGCGATGCGAATCGAGAGCGAATTGAATTTGAACTGCATGTTGTGAGTAATGAGGTGATTGCGGATTTGATCGATAGGTTTTGTGGAGTGAGTGATGACTTAGGAAGTTGTCAGTTCTATGTTCAGAATGCAAGATGTTTTTCTGAGGTGGGACGGCGTAGTTGTCCTGCTAATCCTATTTATGATTCTGAAACGGGCGAGCTCCGTGCTCGAAGTTTGGATGGGCCATATCTTGTTATGCAATATACGTTGCAGAGAGAGTTGATGGCGGCAGTGATTTTCGAAGAGTGGAAGAATGATCCACTGATGAAGGAGGCTGTGTCTCGAGTAAGGCAGAGACAGATTGAGGCCGGATGGCTCGAGTATCGATATCTCATGAATTGGATAAAGGACGAATTGGATATCAATTTAAGGATTGATGATCAGTTAAGGTCTGAGTATCCGCTTTGGTGGGAGAAGATCGAGGAGTCTCGGAAATATAGTCGAGTTTTTATTTTTTTCGATTTCAGTTTTTGGGGAGCATTTATTTTGGCGTTGACTTTGAGTGTTCTATTGTCGAGAACGATCCTTGAGTCCTTTGATCTTTGGTTAGTGAATAAAGGGTACTATGGATTGGCACATGCCATTCTGATCCCGGTGTTCGTGATGATCCAGTTACTTGTGTATAGATTCTAGTAAAGTTTCACCCGGTAGACAATGTCTACCGTGTTTTTACTTCCTTATCAGGAAACCCCGTACGTAAAACCAGCTCGAATCGAGCTGGTTTTTAAGTGCGGGGATGAATGGCTTAGCACACGTAGTTGTGCTAAGCTGTTAACATGAGAATTCGACGATTAAATCACAGCGTGTATCAAGTTCAGTATCATGTAGTATGGGGAACAAAATACCGTTATAAAATACTAAAACCATACGTAAAAAGAGTGTTAATACGTAAAATTTTTGAATTAATAACAATAAAATATCCGTCATGGTATATCCATAAGATAAATACTGGTGATGATCACGTACATATGTTGTTAGAAATACCTCCAAGTGTAAGTTTGGCAGAAGCAGTGCAAAAGCTAAAGGCTAACACCAGTATTTATTTAAACATGAATTTAAGTTTATACGAAGAATATACGATGAACGTGGTGTCTGGGGTGTAGGATATTTTGTTTCAACAGTCGGATTAAACGAGGCTCAAATATGTGGATATATTGAGAAACAAGATAGGTTCGATAAAGGCGAAGATATGAGTAAAGAATTCTCATGACTAGCGGAGCAGAGGAAACCCCGTACGCAAAAAAGTAGCTGGCTTTGCAGCTACTTTTTGGAGTGCGGGGAGGAGGTCATTTATTGAAAAGTAGAGTTATGGCTTGGCTAAATTTAGGTGTTTTAATCGCACTTATTGACATTTTATTGAAAATATGATATTGTGTTATATTGGTTTTTGTCCCCCCCCACTTATGACAAGGAGGAATGTCATGAAAAAGTGCCTGATGATCGTGTGTTTGGTTCTGTTTTTGATGCCTAGTTTGCTCGTGGCCGAAGATGATACTTGGGAATGGGAACCTGACACGAAACCTCTTTTGTTGGAAGTCGTGAATCAGGATTGGAGTAGTTTCCTTGTTGAGTATTTTAATTTAGTGGAAAGTGAAAATGAAGGCAATGCATTTGATAAGCGTGCATATTTGAAGTTTGGTCATCATTATGGCCAGTATAATTTGAATATCGCTTTTAATTTGTTTAATTCTCCTTCAATTCATAATCCTGATGCAAAAAAATTAGTTTATGAATTGTTGCAGGAAGATTTTGTCCGATACGCGAATAATCATAGGAATTCAGCTTGTCCATATTATGGAATAGTGATCTGGATGTTTGATTGGGATGAAAATTCTGAAAAAAGCAATTTTCAGCGTGCATCTTATTTCAGACTTGAATCTAAAGTGGATGGTACTATTGCGGGATCAATAAATTTGACTTTTGCCTCTGATGTGGATTATTATCAAATGATGAAAGTTATTCTCGACGCAATCGAGAAGCAAGGGACCTGCAGTTTGTAACGATCGTTTTCACCCGGTAGACATTGTCTACCGGGTTTTTTATTTGAAATAGTATGGTTTTGTTTTGGCTAAATTAAGGTGTTTTAGTTGTCTCTATTGACATTTTACTGAAAATGTGCTATAATCTTATGTATTGGTTTTGTTTCCACTAACCTTTCAGGAGGAAAATCATGAAAAAAGCGATGATCTTGATCTTTTTGGTCTCTTTTTTGATGCCCCTTTCGGCGCATGCCGATGGTAACTGGCAGTCAATGTTAGTGTCAAAGAAATTGATTGAGTTGATTGACGAGTATCAGTTCATGGCGTTTTGTGACAATCTTGAGGAGCTATTCAATGAAGATGGCAATCAGAAGGAAATGGGATTGTATGATCCGTTTCGTCACAAAGATGATGTGCGGTGGGTAAACTTGGATTTTTATATTTATAATCCGAAGGATATTGGTGGCGGTGTTGAAATGATGATCTATAAGTTGTGGTATGATGATGTAGCAAGTAAGGTAGAGTCATTGAGGATGGAGAATTTGGCAGAAAAGGATTTTGATCGGATTGTCGTATATGTTGACTCTCCTAAGGCGGAGCAGGATCGATATGTGCGTCCCTTTCCAAATCTGCCTGGTCAGATTGAAATCTTCATTGATAGCCACAAATTGGCTGGCGATTATATGCAGATGCGAAAGCAGGTGATTCAGTCGATCTATTTTTACGATGAGTTGCCTGAAGTAAATTAAATCCGATCAAATTAGTGTGTTCACCCGGTAGACAATGTCTACCGGGTTTTTTTGACTAAGAAATGGTAATTGGTGTATACTAAAAATACTGTTCATTGAACACTTTAGCGGAGGGTAAGATCATGACAATGCAGGAGCATGAGACAGGTCTCTTTACCGCCAAATTTTTCACTGATCATTATGCGGCTTTGGTTATTGATTCTAATGGAGATGATCTTTTTGTTTATGCTCTTGATGAGGGAAAGCAATCACTTGATTATTTAAGTAATTTCGAAATTGATGTAACAAAAAGATTTGTTTGGATGAAAAATGTGACGCTTGAAGAGATCAAGAAAAAAGTTCACGTTGATTTCTTTCTGCCTGAATTTTTTCAAATTGCGTTTACATTGCTTGACGGTCGTACACCGGATGACATTCTTGATAGTTGTCTTGATGAGCTGATGTATTTGTTGAAGGAAGAGAAGGACGCAGGAAGTGAATTTCTTCTTCAGATGTTTGGACATGCTTGTGATCTAAAGGAAGAGTTTGTGATTTTTGGGGAGTTTGAATATAAAGAGCAAAGAGAGTGTATCCGAAAAATGTTTATTTTCTTGGCGTCAATGTGCGTTCATGAATATAGCAAAAGTACTATAATGCGAAATCTAGGGTAATAGTCCCTAGGTTTTTTTGTTATTATAATTTTGAAATAGTGTGATTTTTATTCTAAAATTAAAGTAAAACTTATCCACAAAATGTGTTGACCCGTGTTTAGTGGTGGGGTATAATGTAGAAAAGATAAGATTTGTGGGGAAAAGTGGGGACTACGAATAACCTAGAACTACTCGTACCTCGAGTGCTAGGCAGGCGAATAAGCTACGAATTCTACGAATCACTTGGGACATACAATACACAAATAAGCTACGCACATGTTTATTGGTGAATACAATTACAGTCTGGATAGTAAGGGTCGCATTGCATTGCCGGCTAAGTTTCGGCGTGCGCTTGGGCGCGAAGTTGTCGTGACTCGTGGACTTGATAATAGTTTGTTCGTTTATACAAAGGTTGAATGGATTAAGTTGGCGGAGAAGTTGGCTACATTACCAATCGGGCAGGCTAATAGCCGAGCATTTGCAAGATTGATGTTGGCTGGGGCAATGGATGTGAAGATTGATACTCAGGGAAGAGTTATGTTACCAGACTATTTGAAAAAGTATGCTGGGATGAAAAAGAAAGTTGTTATTGCTGGACTTTATAATAGACTTGAGATGTGGGATGAGGTGGAATGGAATAAGTATAAGGAGAAGACGGAGAAGGCGGGGAATGATATTGCGGAGCAGCTTGGTGAACTTGGGGTTTAGGATAATGTAAAAAACAAAAAACAAATAGCAAATAGCAAGGAAAATCCAAATAACAAATAGCAAATTACAAACGAATCGCAGATAAGATAAATTGAATTGTTTGGAAATTGGTACTTGGTGTTTGGAAATTAAGTCGTTTTGATTATTGAATACGTCAATATCCCACATTACATTTAAAATAAAAACAAATAGTATGGTGAAACAACTAGTGAAAATTTTAGAAATAATGTTTATTTGGTAAAAAAATGGAAACAAAACATAAGCCGGTTTTACTGGATAGTGTTATTGAGTTACTAAATCCAGAGGCGAATCAAAATTTTATTGATTGCACTCTAGGTGGTGGGGGGCACGCTGAGGCAATACTTGAGAAAACTGGCCCAAATGGAAAGCTGTTAGGTTTTGATTGGGACAGTGAGGCTGTGAGAATGTCAGGAGAAAGATTAATTCAATACAAAAAAAGAACGATATTTGTAAATGAATCGTATACAAAAATAAAAGAAGTTGTTTATGATAAAAAATTTGACAAAGTCAGCGGTGTGCTCGTTGATTTGGGGTTATCTTCAGATCAGCTCCAAGTATCAGGTAGAGGATTTAGTTTTCAACTTGTGGAGGCGCTAGACATGCGATTTAATCCGGATGAAACTGAGTTGACGGCAAGTGAGATAGTAAATAAATGGCCAAAGAGCAGAATTAAGCAGATGTTATTTGATAATGCAGATGAAAAGTTTGCGAGTAGAATTTCAGAGGCAATTGATATGAGCAGACGAGAGAAACCGATAGAAACAACGTTAGAACTCTGTGAGGTCGTTAGAAAGGCAGTTCCAGCTCCTAGAACGCGAATTAACCCAGCTACGAAGACATTTCAGGCCCTGCGAATGGAGGTTAATTCTGAACTTGAGAATACAAGACAGATACTCAATGATGCAATAGAAGTCCTTGAACCAGGCGGGAGGTTAGCTGTAATTACATTTCATTCAATAGAAGATAGAATTGTTAAACAATATTTCAAAAAAGAATCAAGGGAATGTATCTGTCCTCGAGAAATTCCTGAATGTAGATGTGGGCATAAGATAAGATTGAAGTTAATTACAAAGAAGCCGATTAAGCCTACAACGGAAGAGATTACTGAGAATCCGAGGACACGGTCGGCGAAGTTGCGGGTGGTTGAGAAAGTGAGTGGTGAGTGGTGAGTAGTGAGTGGAATCGTCTTGGTAGATCGTTACTTGAAAGGATGAGTAATTTAATCGCTTAGTGAGTCTTAAAATTAAAATATATGACTACACAAACAAAAGAGAGACAAAAGTGTGAGGTTTATTCAAGGGTTGTTGGTTATTTGAGTCCGGTTCAGAGGTGGAATAAAGGGAAGGTGGCTGAGTATAATCAGAGAAAGACTTTCGATATTTGTCATTGTACGAAGTAACAAAAATTAAAAAAAACAAAAATAAAATATTTGAGTTGTGTTTATACTAAATACTCACTACTCACCACTTCATACCCCATTATGACTAAGTACCATCAAACTTTTAATTGTGAAAAGAATAAAAGTAAAAATTTTTTACGGTTATCGTTAAATAAAGTGTTAATTGTGTTTGTAGCAGTAATGCTTGTCGGTAGTTCATTTGTTTATTTAATTCAAATAAATGAGATTGCAGCTAAAGGTTTTGAACTCAAAAAAATAGAGCAAGAGATCGGTTTACTAAGTCAGGAAAATGAAAAATTGAGTTTAGAAGTGATTGAGCTTCAATCAATGTCGAATTTGCAAGAAAGAATAGAAAAAATTGAAATGATTCCGGTTGATAGGATTTCTTATCTTGATATTACGACTTCGCTTGTATCGGCACGGTAGAGAAATATTTGACAATTTGTATAACGGATTACCTAGTACTACTCCCAGAACTACTTCTTCGTCGAGTTCCGGGTAGACGTTCCTCGAGTACTAGGCGGGCGGATAGATACCTCAGAACTACTCCTTCGTCGAGTACTGGGCCGGCGGATATACGGATAGTTACAAAGCAAATGAGTTTACTTTAATAATTTTGTGTTAATATCCCATGCTTGTCGTGTTTTAGCTTGCTAAAACCAGGGATTTATATATTCAGGAAGCGTTTAGTCTATATAGATTGGACGCTTTTTGAATTGAAAAAAATAGCTTATATGTTGACAGTATTTGAGAAATATGATAAATTTTAACATTAATGTAATCAATCAAGTTATATTGAAATAGCGGTTTTTATGACTTTGTCTTCAGCGTAGCTGAACTGATGAGCTTTCCATTCTGCCATGAGCATTTTGGTGAAGCGAAACAGAGTTTTTGACTTGTTCGTTATTTGCGGACAAAATCGAAAGGAGGAGCCATGAGCTCTATCATCTCTCTAGTTATTCGAATATTGCGTGGAAAGTTAGAGCCAGAACCGTGCAGAAAACCTCAATCGAAAGTTCCTAAATTTTTGTTAACAGAATCGATGGACGAATATCGTTCTGAGGTTGAGAGAAGGATGAAAGAGATTGATGAAAAAGTTGCTATGCGTAATGAAAAGAGATTAGAGTTTCTTCGTTTAGCTGAAGAGTGTGATTTGCTCAAGGGAAGTAAAGTTGAGATGGAAATTAATAGACGCAAAGCGAAAAAGCTTCGACTTGATGCTTTTCATTTAGAGGAGTTTCCTGGTTATTTTACTCGCAATGAGTACAAGGGGCTAATGGAGTACGAAAGTGCCGAATTGATTCGTCAGAAAGAGAGAGAAACGATTGCGTCACAGGGGGAAATTCTTATGAAGAATAGAAGTCCTGGTTCAGAAAATGAGAGCTATAGCGATTGTGCTTATCGACGAACCAGGTATTGGGACATTGAAGATCGGGTACTTATTTCTTTTGCAGGAAAAATTTTTGTTGCTTTGCTTCGAACTCCTGCTGAAGTATCAAAAGGAAAAATATGGAAGATGGGTTGTGATGTAATTGGTGGGACATTCGCTGTATATACTCCAACAGGGAATTATGGAAAAATGGAAGTTGACTGGGTAACAGATTCAGTGTCCCAAATGAATCAACAAGAATTGCTGTTTCTTAAATCTCGAGAGTCATGCTAGAATCAGTTTAATCTGAATGAAATATACAAGGACTACCAAACAAGGTTGTCCTTTTTTTGTGATTATGTTGAGAGAAATTGTGTTTCGATCTGTTAGTAGTAATGTGAATTTTCATTATTATTGATAAAAGTATGAAAATAAGTTATTCTTTATGTATAAATTAACAATCAGTTTATGAAAATTTTATTACAGATAAAAGAGACAATTTTTCGATTTCCTTTTGTGATGGCAGCTTGCTTTATTGGGGTAATTGAAATGATTGTAGCTTTGCAGGCAGATTTATTTGTGTATCCTGAGTTGACGAAGATCATCCTAAATATTTTTTTGGTGGTAATGCTTGCAATTCCAATATTTATTTCAATTAGGTTATTTTCCGAGAGTAGACAGATTAAGTTTAACTATCAGTTGATTGTAAATATTTTGATGACGGTAGTGTTTGTGGGTGTGTATTTTCTTATGCCTGAGAATATTAGTGACACTGTATATGGATTTATTTATATTCCGATTGCAGTTGCTGTTTGGTCGATGACTTTTGTGAGTGCTTATCTGAATAGGAATGGGCATGGTGATTTTTTGAAATTTACACAAAATGTGATAATTCATGGATTGATATATGGTTTTTTGTGCGGTGTGCTTATGTTTGGGATTATGATTGCTGTAATGGCGATAAAAGCATTGTTTGAGTTTTCATTTCACCCTGAGAGGATAATTTATAATTTGGGGGCAGTAATCTTTGGATTAGGATTACCGATACTGATACTTCGAACTGTACATAAAAAGTTTGTAGGGATCGAGGAACCAAGCATTAATATAACTCTTGTTAAAATACTGTCGAAATACATTTTATTCCCTTTGATTGCGGTTTATTTTCTAATAATTTATAGTTATGCATTTAAGATTATATTTACAGCAGTTTGGCCTGAGGGAATAGTCGCAACGGTGGTGCTCGCGTTTATTGTTTTGGCTCTTCTGACTATGTTTATTAGTTATAGTTATTATGAGAGAACAAGAGTTCGGCATTTATTTACTGCAATATTTTCTGCAATTATTCCAATGGCAATACTGCTTCTAGTAGCGGTTTCTGTTCGGGTGAGTGAGTATGGAGTTACAGAGTCGAGGTATTTTGTAACATTATCAGGAATAATTTTCATAATGATTTCAATCTATTATTTAATAGCAAGAACAAAATTTAATTGGAAGTTTGTGGTGATTGGCTTGGCTGTAATTGCGATATTAACTACCTTTGGGCCGTGGAGTGCCGTTTCGATGTCGAGAGGTTCTCAATTGGAGCAATTGGAGGATGAAATGGATGGGTTTGGTTTGATGGTTGATGGTAAAGTTGTAAAACCACGTGAGCCGAATTTCTATATTGGTTATTATTGGGAAGATGGTGAATATGGTATGCTCGTACATAATCTACATACTTATAATAGAAAGTATGGTATTGAACCGATGAATTCATGGTTTTATGCTGAAGAATATGACAGCATTTATGATTTACTTAAAAATGGACTTAATTTGCAAATGACAACTGATAAAAGTAAAATAAAAAATTAAAGTTTTATATTGCGATTTATGTATAAATTAAAAAATACAAAACATAAGGCACGAGCAGGTGTTTTAACTACTCGAAGAGGAAAGCTTCAGACGCCTTTTTTTATGCCGATAGCTACAAAAGGTGCGGTGAAGACGTTGTCGATTGAGGATATTAAGAATCTTGATCCGGGGATACTGCTTAGTAATACTTATCATCTCATGTTGCGTCCTGGGGAGAAGGAGATTAAGAAATTGGGTGGGTTGCATGATTTGATGAAGTGGGATGGACCAATTCTTACTGATAGTGGTGGATTTCAGGTATTTTCGCTTGGGAAGATTCGGAAGATTAGTGAGGAGGGGGTTGAGTTTAGTTCGCATATTGATGGGAGGAAGTTTGAGATGACGCCGGAGGATTCGATTCGGATTCAGAGAGCGATTGATAGTGATATTATGATGGTGCTTGATGAGTGTGTTGAGTTGCCGGCGGATAGGGAGTATCTAGAGAAGTCGGTTGAGATGACGAGTCGGTGGGCGAAACGGTGTAAGGATAAAGTGGAAAGGGAAAAGGGAAAAGAAAAAAAACCGTTGCTTTTTGGGATTGTGCAGGGGGGGCTTGATAGGGAGTTGCGGAAGAAGAGTGCGAGGGACCTTGTTGGGATTGGGTTTGATGGGTATGCTATTGGTGGGCTTAGTGTTGGGGAGAGTGAGGAGGAGATGTATAAGGTTTTAAGCTATATTTGTGATGAGTTGCCGGAGGATAAGCCGAGGTATTTGATGGGGGTTGGGTATCCGCATCAGATTGTGGAGGCTGTGAAGAGGGGAGTTGATATGTTTGATTGTGTTATTCCAACAAGAGAAGCTCGTCATGGTCGGTTGTATTCATTTACAAGTAAGAAGTTGTCGTTGACAAAAAAGAATGATAAGAGTTTCTATACGACGATTAATGGAACGGCTGCGAAGTTTCAGTTTGATATGAGTCCTATTAATAAGGATTCGAAGTTTGAGATGCTTAGGACTTATAGTAAAGCGTATTTAAGGCATCTTTTTACAACGGATGAACCGTTGGCGCAGAGGTTGGCTACGCTTAATAATTTGGAGTTTTATTTGGAGTTGATGAGGAGGATAAGGACATTATGTAAATAATGAAAAATGGGAAAACCGAAATTTTAAGTAAGATATAAGTTTTTTATATGGAAATTAGTAATAAGACTTTTAATACAATTAGAGAAAAAGCAGAAATCGATTATAAAAATATTGAATCAGTTTTTTGTCCATATTTAAAATTAGAGGTTGCTTTCAATTCTAAAGGATTAGAACACATAAAATTTAAAGATAGAAATAAATCCAGAATTAGAGAAGATCAATATATTAGATTAAAATGTTTGATTTTGTCGCCTCGAATAATAGAAGAATCTCATACTCTACAGGGATATCAACAGAGAAATGAGTTTGTAGAGATTAAAGAAAAGAAATGGACACATAAACTGAAAACTGTTAATTATTTTGAATTTATTGCTGTTATTAGGAGAGAAACGAGGGTACGTGTTATAGTTCGGGAAATAGAGGGAGGCAAACCTCATTTTTGGAGTATTATTCCTTTTTGGAAAGTAGACAATTCCGGTATTAAACATATTCATAATGGCAAGCCTCATGTTGATTGAAACAATTAAAAAACATCACATTTCTGTGACATTTCTTTGTAGTGCATAGTGCTACGGTTTATGAAATATTGACCGTGAGAGGGTCGAAACCCTACACTAGCACACAAGTATTATAGCACAATGTACTTTTTTGTCAATTTATCCACAAATTTGTCTTATTTTTATCTAAAATTAAATAATTTAATAATAAAGTAATAAGAAAATGTTAGGGTTTTTCGAAAGAGATTTAAGGTATTAGTGTAAAGAATTTAAATAAATCAAAAAAAAAGAATATTTATGAAAATAACAGTTTGTTGTAGTTTGGCGTTTGCTGATGAAGCAATTGAGGTGAAGAAGAGTCTTGAGGGACTCGGGTTTGATGTTTATATTCCGATTACTATACTTACGTGCAGGGAGGAGGGAATTAAGGATATAAAGGGTTGGATTAAAGGGCTGGTGGCAGAGGATCCGGTTGAATTTGATAAATTGAAAAAGGAGCGGATGGATTTGCATTGTAAACAGGTTGAGGGTGCTGACGCTATTCTGGTGTTGAATTATGATAAGGACGGGAAAAAGAATTATATTGGTGGAAATGCGCTTCTTGAGATGGGATTGGCTTTTTGGTTGAAGAAGCCGATATATTTGCTAAATGATATGCCAGAGGCTATTGATTATATTGAAGAGATAAGAGGCATGATGCCGATAGTAATTCATGGAAACTTAAATTTGATCAAATAGAAAAGCTTTGGACGTTGCCAAAGCTTTTAAGTTAGTTGAGTAGTGTTACTTGAACATGGTTTCTGTCTGGAATGGTGATGTATAGGTTTTTTTCTTGGTATTTGATTAGAAAAGAGTATTCAATTGGATCAAATGGTGTCGAAATATTGTCAAAAAGAACAATGTATCCATAGTTGTATGGAGGGTAGTTGTAGTCATCATAACGATGATGCCCAATGTTTGTATAAGGAATATTATTCTGATCTAGAATTTCTTTGAGTTTTTCGAGTGAGTTGATTTGATAATCAAAGGGCTTATTGGGTCCGGCATGGTTTACATTGAAAAGTTCGTTTATCTGATGAGGAAGGAATGGGATGTAACCTGAAACTTTAAATTGATTTGAATTGATTGTTTTAACTTCAAATTTCACTGTTTTGTTGTTTGTCACTAAATCAATCGGCTTTGGAGGTGTACTAAGGTACTCAATTAGAGTAAAACTGAAAGTGATGATGAAAAGAAGTCCTAAAAGAAAATTTCTCATTTTGCTTTTCCTTTTTCATGTATGAAGGTCCAAAACATTTGATAATAGTATCACGATTTGTAAGTTGCGTCAAGGTGCGAATGGCTCTGTGTCAATAAGTGTGGTTAGAAAGTATGAATAATAGCGGAAATAAGCCAAGAATTAGCTTTCTTACATAGGTTTGAACATTTTGGAAGCCATAAGACGTTCTTTTTATCAATTTAC